>TBL_comb48_EPIDRAFT_1001540_pt1 | contig 16886 bp, 19 predicted proteins | sample TroBogEpilimnion_37_FD_10681 | JGI IMG/M metagenome (IMG submission 10681)
AAGCCCAAAAGTTCATCCCTAAAGAATTCCCAGTCATGAATCAAATTCCAGAAGTTAAAATGCGTCCGCTTGAGGCACTGATACCTTATGCACGAAACGCACGAAGTCACTCGGAGGCACAGGTTGAACAGATTGCAGCCAGCATACGGGAATTTGGATTCAACAACCCAATTTTAATCAAGGACGACTTGACCGTGATCGCTGGGCACGGACGCTTGGCTGCTGCGAAGAAATTAGGCTTAAAGGAGGTGCCGACTATTTGTCTCGCGCACTTGTCGCCCACGCAGGTTCGAGCCTATATTTTAGCAGACAACAAACTGGCTTTGAACGCCGGCTGGGACGAAGAAATGTTGGCTCTGGAATTGGCAGAAATTAAAGACGAAGACATTGAGCTCGAACTGCTTGGTTTTTCAAAAGAGGAAACGGACAAACTGCTCGGCCTGCTAGATGCAGAGGAAGTTTCCCTGCCTGCTCTTTCAGACGAGGAAAGGCCGGCCTTCCAGCAGAAGACTTTTGTTCTTCATAACGAGCAAATTGAAGAAGTGGACGAAGCGATAACTTTGGCGAAGTCTTTGGGTCATGGGCAAAGTGCAGTAAATGAAAACGGCAACGGCAACGCCCTGGCTTACATTTGCCAATTCTTCAACCGACAAAAGCATGACAACGAATAAGGAAGCCAAGGACATAGTCGTTAAGCCTATATCTTCAACGGACGCTGCTAAGATAGTTCGTGCTTATCATTACTCTGGGAAGACTGCAGCCAACTCACAGCTTCACTTCGGCGTTTTCCTAGATGGCAAATGTGGTGGAGCCATGCAATTTGGACCGAGTCTCGATAAGTCCAAAATGTTGGGAATTGTGAAGGACACTAAATGGAACGGTTTTCTAGAATTAAATCGTATGGCTTTCTCGGACTGGCTTCCCCGAAATTCTGAAAGTCGGGCTCTGGGCGTGGCCTTGCGTATGATTAAGAAGAATTACCCCCACATTGAATGGATTGTCTCTTTCAGTGATGGAACGCAATGTGGCGACGGCACAATTTATCGAGCAAGTGGCTTTGTCCTGACGCAAATCAGAGAGAACAAAACTATTTTGAAACTTCCCAACGGTGAGATCACAACTGACCTGACGCTAAATATAAGTGGAGCCAAAACTGGCAAGACAGCCGGTTGGTGGAAGAAAAACGGCGCCGTCCCCTTGAAAGGTTTTCAACTTAGGTATATTTATTTCCTGAACCCAGAGGCTCGTTCTCGGTTGACTGTTCCAGAAATTCCGTTCAGTGAGATTAAGCGTCGAGGTGCTTCCATGTATCTTGGCAAAGCAAATTTAGGCGGTGGTAGCATTGCGTCCAATGCGTCTGACTTCCAGTCAGGAAAAGGCGGTTAAACTCCGACCCCACCGCTCCACTTTTTTATGGCTATAAAGCAAAAAGATTTAGCCGACAGGTGGGAAGTAAGTGCAGGCCGTATCTCACAGCTTGTATCTGCTGGTATGCCTTTGTCTTCAATTGAAGCAGCAGAGAAATGGATTGCAGAGAGGCACATGGAAACAGGCGTGGCTCCTAAGAACTTCAGGCTTGAAGGAGATCCTGCTGCTTTGCCTGAGACGAATTCGACAGGCATTGAAACCTTTGACGCAATTGTTCAACGCCAGCGTATGCTCGTCAGGCTTTCCTGTAATCAATACATTAAGGCCGTCCGTGATGGTTCTCCACAGCAAAGCAAACTCTACGCTTCTTATGACAAGACGGTGAACACTCTGACAAAGTTAAAGGCTGAATCAGACCGACTTTTAATCATTGCCCGGGACTATATTCGAGCCACGGACGCTGCTGAAGCCATGAAAACGCTGGCTGGGGAATTCTTAAACCGCTTGGACAAACTTCCTTTAGATGTGGCAGAGGCCTGCAATCCAGAGAACCCTGCGAAGGCTGTTAAAGCTTTGGAGGCTTGGAAACGCAAGGTTCAGGAAGACCTTTCAAAATATAAATGACCAAAGACGACCTGCTAACAATTGGTCGCGACTTATTAAGGCCGACCGACAACGGCGACCCAGTGCAATGGCTGGAAGCAAACGTTCACGCCATTCCAGACTCACCAATGCCTGGAGCGTTCAGGTCGGAGCGAACCCCATGGCTTGCAGCAGCGTTGCGAATTGCGACAGACCCAGAAACTAAATTGTTGGTTATCTTGGCTTCTATTCAAAGTGGCAAAAGTTTGTTCGCACGTTTGTTCAGTTGCTGGGCAATCGTCAATCAGCCCGGCCCAATGATGATCCTGCAGTCCAAAGACGACGAAGCAAAGGACTTTGCTATTCGATACTTGCGACCTGTTTGGAATAACTGCCCACCTGTAAAAGCAAAGTTCCGTGGCGAAGACATGGAGCGTAGCACCACTGCTGACTTCGAGCGTATGACAATTTATTGTCGCGGAATTTGGAACGAGTCGAACCTTCAGCGACTTTCCCTGCGATATGTCATAGCAGACGAGTGCTGGCTGGCTCCACAAGGCCATTTAGCAGAAGTCACAGCTCGGGTCACTGCCTTTGGGTGGATGGGAAAGTGTATCTTCATGTCTCAAGGTGGTCGAGATCAGCAAGAGTTTCATCAACTGCTTTCTCAGACAGATATACGTGACTGGGCTTGTCGCTGTCCTCAATGCAATCATTTGCAACGCTGGGACTGGGAATCTGTAAAGTTTCCAAATGAGGCAAAAGTCAACGGTGTTTGGAACCTTGAAAAAGTGCGCGACGGAACGAAATATAAGTGCGTAAATTGCAACGCACTCTGGGATGATTCAAACGCTATTCGAGCAGAAGCAAACGCCCAAGGTGAGTTCGTCTCTAGAGTTCCCAAGGACACTCGGGGACGTATTGGGCTTGTCTGGAATTCAATTGCTACAATGTCTTGGGGCGAATTAGGCGTCATGTGGCTTAAAGCTGTGCAGGCTTTGGACGAATTCGGGGATGAAGAACCAATGCGTATCTTTATTCAAAAGAGGTTGGCAAACCCCTATCAGGAGAAGGCCACAGAAATCATGATAGAGGCAACGACTGGGGAATATAAGATGAGGGAAGAGTGGAATGAAGAAGGGGGGTTCATTAAAGGCCGGCCTATGGCTGGTAGGCTTCTTCCTAGCGAAGCCCGGCAAGCCCCAGATTTTGTGCGGTTTAGGTTTATGGCTGTGGACGTCCAGAAACGTGGTTTTTACTGGATAGTTAGGGCGTGGAACGGCGAAGGAAAGTCGCGACTCGTGGCCTGCGGTTATTGCTTTGCATGGGCTGAATTGAGCGACATTCAAGCAAAGCATGAAGTCCACGCAGCCAACGTCTTTGTGGATTGCGGCGACCAAAAAGACGAAGTTCTTTCTGCTTGTGGATCGAGGGGCTGGAACGCAACCCGGGGCGACCAACGCAATGAATTCCCATGGAAGATACGTCTTCCAAATGGGCAAAGTAAAACGGAATACCGTCCCTATTCTTCCCCTCAAATGGAGACGACAGGACAAAAACGAGTCAAAGTCTTTTACTTCTCCAACCTTCGGTTGAAGGACATGCTAGCAAGCCTTATAAGGAAAGGGAAGCATACGCGGGCTTCAGACGTTCCCGAAGAGTATGTCGTTCAAATGCAATCGGAACGGCGCACGTTATCTTCTGGGGGTAAGCCTATTTGGGAGCAGATAAATGACCGAGCAAATCACTTCTGGGACTGCGAAGTTATAGGAGTATTGCCTGCCATGGCGTGGAGGCTCACAGGCAGGACGGAAGTTGAGCAGGCCGAGCAGGAAGAAGGCACTTCAACTTGACAGACCGACTCAGCGTCCTAGATTGACCAAGCGTCCTGTTTATTTTGGGCATAAGGTGGGCAGGAAGGCAGCGGCCAACTCCATTAAGCCTGGAGTTGGTCGCCCCTTTGACTTTGTCGCAATTTTATGACCATTAGGCCTACTGGTTGTTTTCTTACCCTTCCGCAATCTACTGTTGAGCAGATCAGGGACACCGCTGCTGCTCTCGTTGTCAGCGGTAAAGTCATGATGAGTTATACGGACAGCGGAACTCAAGTGAACAAACAGTTCCCCATGGACGTCCAGACTGTTCTCGTGGAATGTCGCTACGCTTTGCAAATTTTAGACCCAAATCAATACGGCGTCCGTGATACGGTGCGCGTTTATAACGGGCTCTGGAATTTTCGTGGGCTGTAATTTTAGACTTTCCCTGACCTTCCATGGCTCGAATTCCTAAAAGTAAAAAAAGCAAACCTGTGGGTTCAACTGGTCGGTTGAAACCCCAGGCTAACAGTGGAAATGGCTACGGAGGTTCCGGAATCTTCAGCCAATTCGAGGGTGCTAAGTTTAGCAACAAACGTCAGTGGATTAACACCCCATACCCTGCGGACTTTAAAAAAGTAATGTCCACTTACGACCGTCAGGAATTGACGCGTAAGATGCGGTGGTTGGAAGTGAACAGTGGCCTTGTTCGACAAATGGTTTCGGACATGGCTCTTTATTCAGTCGGTCCTGACGGATTAAAAGCCCAGCCTTCCAGTGGAGACCCTTCATGGGATAAATTGGCTTACAATTGGTTCCTCAATTGGGCTTCCCGGCCTTGTGAGATCACTGGACGGTATAACTTCTGGGAAGTGCAACAAATTGCTTCACGAAAAGTGGACGTGGACGGAGAAATCTTTACGCTGAAAACTTATAATACAAACGGCGACTGCCTGCTTCAATTGATTGAGTCGCACCGAATTGGCACCACTAACTATTCGGGGAATGTTCCAGAAGGCCTGTATGATGGTATTATGTTTAATAAATTTGGGACTGTTGTGGGTTATAATGTGATTAAATCTGACGGCGACACTCGTCTAGTTCCAGCGACTGCCATGATGCACATTCATCACCCTGAGAATGTGACTGGGGCACGTGCCTATTCCCCTTTACAGCACAGTATCAACAACATCGTAGATATACTCGAAATGTTGTCACTCGAGAAAGAAGCTGTGAAAGCAAACGCTGACATCGTGCGCACGATTACAAAAGAGTCGGGACAATTTGCCGGCGACATTAGCGACTTCGAAAGTTTTGGGATGAAGCCCCAAGATTACCCCAATCAAGTTTATCAGAACCCGAACGAAGTGGGTTCTTTTGTCGGCGGTAAAATTCTGGCTTTAGCACCCGGCGAAAAGTTAGAGTCTCATACTTCAACCCGAGCAAACGAGAACTTTCAGACTTTTATTGAGTCCATGAATCGCGACTCTGTCGGAGGCGTCCTGCCTTATGAGTTTTGCGTAGATCCTTCAAAGGCTGGTTCTTCTGGAATTCGTCTAGTGGCTGCAAAAGCCCAGCGTATGTTTGAGGCTCGTCAGCGAGTCCTGATTGACAAGCTGTGCAATCCGACATGGGCGTATGTAATTTCTAAAGCCATCACAAATGGCGACCTGCCTCCAAACGATAATTTCCACAAAGTCAATTGGGTCACTCCACGCAAGGTGACGGTGGACGCAGGCCGAGACGCTGCTGCCAATTTGCGAGACGTGCAAGCCGGCCTAAAGACGTTTAGCGATCACTACGCCGAGCAAGGGATGGACTTCATAGACGAAACTGAACGCCGACTCTGGGAGCAGAAATACATCAAGACACGCTGTAAGGAAGAGGGCGTTGAGCCATGGCGTTTGTTCATGCCTCAGAACGCTCCTATTCCTGACATTGACGGAGACGACCAACCCGAACCCGAAGGGGAAGAAGATAAGGCTTCTGACTCTGACGGTTTCAAACCCCTTTCTTAAACTATAAATGAAAACGCTACTTAAAGACTTACAAAGCAATCGTCCTTTGCTTATTCAACCTGCAAAGGCTGTTTCTTTCCTGCAACGGTTAACAGCTGTGCCACCTTTTGCCTCTGGAGCAAAAGTCAGCGACATGGGCGAAATGCTGCAAGCCATGTTTGGGGAAGTGAAAGTTTATGAAAAGTTCCCCCCATTTGCTTTTATTCCTATTCACGGAGTTATTGGCAAAAACTTGTCTGATTTAGAAAAGATGTGCGGTTGCTGCGACATTGAAGACGTCGAGGAAATGTTAGAAGACGCCGTCAAGGACAGCACCATTACAACTATTGTTTTTGAAATTGATAGTCCCGGAGGCTGCTCGGTCGGCGTCCCCGAATTGGCAAACCGCATTAAATCGTGCGCAAAAAACACAATTGCCTTCACGGATAACGAAGCCTGCTCAGCAGCCTACTGGCTTGGATCTCAGGCCAAGGCTTTTTACGCGACTCCTTCGTCCACGGTTGGTTCCATCGGCGTCTATATTGCATACCCAGACGAGTCTGCTGCCTATGAGGAAGCAGGAGTTAAAATGGACGTGATTAAGGCTGGTATTTATAAGGGTGCTGGTATCCCTGGCACTTCTCTGGACGACAAACAACGTGCCATGTTGCAGTCGGAAGTCTTGGAAATCTTTGGTGAATTCAAATCTGCAGTCAAAGGAGTTCGTGAGTTTGTCGAAGACGATTCCATGGAAGGACAAACCTTCTCTGGTCGCAAGGGTGCCGAAGCCGGCTTGGTGACTGGACTTGTCATGGGCTTTGACGAAATGATGCAGACCTTAAACGCTGAAGTAGCGTTGCAAATGGAAGCAGACGAAGAAAACGACAAGCGTCATGGGGACGAGTTAATCGGGGAAGAAATTTCAAAGCATGAAGCCAAAGTGCGCACTCCGGCTGGGCTCCGGGCTTTGGCTGACGTTAATCTTTCTGCTAAATCTGAGGCTAAGAAGTCCGAAGAAGACGAAGAAGACGAAGAAGATGAAAGCACTGAGGCTGAAGCCGGCAAACTTCCTGCCAAAATGGAAGAAGGGGAAGATGACGACGACGACGACGGCGACGACGAAGAAGGCCACGCCCCAGAAGCAAAACACCATGTCATTGTTTCCGATTACATGGAAACGATTAAAAAGCATGACGACTCTGAGGACGAAGAAGCAAACGAGGCTGTTCTACGCCACTTAAAGAAGATGAACAAGTCTGGGCGTAAGATTCACATCGTTTCAGGCCGCCCAGAGTCCAAGCGATCTGAGGTCGCTGACTTTCTAGCAAAGCACAAAGTCGAGCACCATGCTTTGCATTTGAAGCCAGAAGACGACAAACGTTCGACCCCCGAATATAAGGTCGAGGCTCTTAAAAAGATTGAGGCCGAAGGCCACAAAGTCTCCCACATCGTGGAGAACGACAAAGACTGTGCTGAAGCCTATGAAGAAGCAGGCTACCATTGCGTCCACCCTGATACCGTGGAGCGTATGGACTCTGAATCTGAGGCTGAAGACGCCGTGGAAACGGACGAAAAGCACGACAAGAAGAAACTTCCTCGTCACAAAAGCCGGGGAGTCGCTTGACTCTTTTGCAATTTTAAGACCCAACCCATGACCTTAGAAGAAAGTCTTAAAGCGTTAAAGTCTGCTTTTACTAGCAAGACTGTCGAGGCCGAAGCCCACGCAAAAGAATTGGCTGCTTTGAAAGCCAAGAACGAAACGCTTTCTGCTGAACTGGCTTCTCTCTCTGAAAAGTTTGAGGAAGCCAAATCTGCGGTTGCTGAACGTGATGCTTTAACTGCTAAAATTGCGGAACTCACGCAAACCCTGGCTTCTGCTGAAAAGGTTAAGACCGAAGCTGTTTCCCAGATTGAATCTGCTGGAAAGAAGGCTGCTCAAATTGTCGCTGCTGCTGGTGCTACGCCAGTAGAGATCAGCCCGGCTACCAAAGGCAACGAGCCTCCGAAGACCAACGCTGAACTCTGGGAACAATACTTGAAGATGCCAGCAGGTGCGGAAAAGCAAAAGTTCTATAACGCTAACCGCACTCAAATTATTGCGCACCTTGGTTATAAATAAATTTCACCTCTACCATAACTATTAAATAAAATGGCTACTAACTCCGTATTAAATCAAGGCCTTGCACCTCAGTTTGTCGCAGCGGAAACGCTACGCACGTTGGTGCCAGTGCTCCAGCCCGTCAAGGAAATCGCCGTGACGGACTTCTCGTCCTACGTTGACCGCATTGGTAATGTCGTCCACACTCGTTTGGCTTCCCCCCTTACGGCTGCGACGTATGATCCTACGCTGGGCTTCGTGGAACAATCTGCTGTTGCTGCTGACATTCCTGTCACTTTAACCGCACAAACCTACGTGGACATTGCGTTCACCGACGTGGAACAAGGTTCTATTTCGGCCGAAATGCTACGCCGTGTGTTCCTCGCACCTATGACCGAAGCTGTGGCGAAGTCGATGTTCGACAACTTGCTCGCCCTTTGCACGTCGGGCAACTTCTCGAACGTTGGATACTCTGGTGCGACCTCCGGCTTCACTCGTGCTGGTGGCGTGGTTCCTATCACTGCCAAGTTAACGGCGATGAACATCCCCTATGAAGGCCGCACTGCTCTGATTGCTCCTGACGCCTACGCTCAATTGCTCGCAGACCCCACGATTGCCCAATACCTCTCGATTGGTGACAATTCGGTAATTCGTGAAGGCCAAGCGAACGAAAACGCCAACGGTTTCCTCGGTAAGATTCACGGCATCAAGTTCTGGGAGTATGCAGGTTTCCCCGGTCAAGGCACCTACCCTGAACTGGCTGGTATTGCGTCTGCTAAACAAGGGTTGGTTTTAGCCACACGAGTAGCACCTCAGATCGTCACCGGCGGTGGTACGCAGGAAGTAATCACGGACGAAGATTCAAAGTTCTCACTTGCTTTCCGCCAATACTACAACTGGTCGGAAGGTAAGATGCACCTCAACGTGAATTTCATTCAGGGTTCGGCGGTTGGTAATCCCAACGGCCTTGCTCGAATTGTCTTCACTTCGTAATTCAAAGGCTCAAGCCTTTGAGCAGAGCCCCCAGAAATGGGGGCTTTCTTTTTACCCAATTCCTTAGGCTTTCAGGCTTTTCTAAGACCTTGTCATGACGGCGCACTTTTGTATGGTTTAGGCATGTCCAACGCCATGCTTTGCTCTGCCTATGCTGGGACGCCTCCAGATCATTACATCGTGGAGCCCAAGATTGACGGCGTTCGGGTAATTATTCGTGCAAATTCCAAAACAAAACAAGTGGCCTTCTTTTCCCGGAACGGCCTTAAATTCACTTCTTTAAATTGGTTGAAGCCAGCAGTTCTGAATCTAATAAGCAAGACAAGGGGCGACCTTATTTTGGACGGAGAAGTGGTTTCTGGGACATGTCAGCAGACGATTGCAGACCTGTTCAGAAAGAACCACAAAGCAAAGGCTGCCTCAATTTACTTATTTGACGTCATTAAGGACGAAGTCTGGAAGACTCGCCGACAGTGGATGGTTGAGAACCTGCAATTTAACGACGACATTAAGTTAGTCCTGCAATCGGAATTAAACGCTGACATTCCTTCGACTTATAAGAAGTTCCGGGCTCTGGGCTTTGAAGGGGCTGTGATTAAGGACGTTGAATCGGAATACTTTGGGGGGGAAGTTTCCGAGGCTTGGCAGAAGATGAAGGAGAAAGACACCTATGATCTGAAAATAGTGGGCTTCAGAGAGGGCAAGGTTCTCGAAACGCTGGGAAGCCTAGAGGTTTCCTTTAAGGGGAAGATTTACCCTGTTGGAGCAGGCTTTACAGCCAGCGAACGTGCGCACCTTTGGGCAACTCGCGACTCTCTCATAAGCAAGACAGTGGAAGTGGCCTGTCAGGAACTGACCAAGTCTGGAGCCATGAGGCATCCCACTTTTGTTAGAATTCGCCAAGACAAGTGATTCCCTTCCCGGGATGAGCATTAAGGATTGAGGCTGGAAGGGGGCTTAAAGGCCTCTGGCTTGCCTTTTACGGCGGTTTTGACTTCGGGGCAATGGTATGGGAGAGATACAAGACGAATGGTCTTTAGACGCAGCCTCAATTCTTCAGGAAGTGGGCAAGTCAGTGACCGTCCAGCATACGCCTAGTGGGACGCTAGTTCCCTTTTCTGTCATGATCTCGCCGCCCATGGTCGAGCAGGACTTAACGACTGGGGGCTTCCTCTACTCCACGTCCTATGACGTTAAATTTCTTCGGGCTGATACTGTCCTGAACCCTGGGGTTGTGGTTTATGGCAACCTAGTAAATTATAACGGCCTAGCGTTCCGAATTGTCGCAATTAACGACCGCCCACCCTCTGCGTGGATAATTGCAAGGGTCATGGCTAAAGCAGGACCTGCATAAGCTGTGGCTTTAAAAAGCAGGACAAACGTTAGCGTGGACGCAAGGGCGTTTCTGCTTCACTTGCGAGAATTCGCGCACGTTATGGGTCGGTCTTTGGGGGATGTAATTCAAGACCAAGCCGGCAAATTCTGTCGCGACATGATTAACTATACGCCGCCATATCCAGCAGGCCAGAAAGGGACGCCTAAGAACGGCGACACTTTGGCTGCAAAGGCTCATGGCGTGGACAATATAACAAGGTCGGTTTTCAAAATTTTACGCCCAATTGACCGAGCCAAAGCAAATCAAGTGGCTGATACGCATAACGTGGACGCTTTCAGGCTCTGGGCTGAAAACCATGGAAGTAAGAAACGTCCTCATTTGCTCAAATGGAAGCAATTTCAGCCCAAGTTTTCACGAGGCAATGACATTGCGTTTATTCGTGCCGGCGACTTGGACACTATCGAGCGTCTGCACTATAAAGCCCGGGATGACGGAGGCCATGGCAGGCTTAAATCTTTTTACCGCATGAAGGGGTCACCCCCCTTGGCCTTAGTCGAACGAGAAGATGACCTTAAAAAGTATATCAAACAACGTGCTTTGTCGGTGGGCAAATTAAAGTCCACTTGGTATTTTGCCGCCCAGAAGATAGGATCTAAAGAGAAGTTTCCTGCATGGGTTCAGAACGCTGGAGGAACCTCTGACGCAATTGGGGTCAACCAATTGGATACGCCCAACTTGCCAAGCGTCACCGTAGGCCATAGGAAAGGACGTCGAGGCATGGCAAAAGCAGCAGAAAACTTTATAGAAATTTCACGCAATTACCGAGCCTATGCCATGCGAGTTCAAATGGCTGCAAAAGTAAATAAAGAAGGAAACAGCGTCTGGCAAAGCACCTCGTTAAAGATGAAAGCCTACTTTACTTAATCAAATGACTACCCTCTACGGAATTCGCACGATTGCTGAGCAAAGCGTCTTGGCTTGGTTTAATGCCAACACAGCTTCTTTGCCTGGGGTTCAATTAGTCGTAGGCCAGACGGACGCACTTCGGTCTGTTCCCATTATAATTATTCACGCCGAGTCGGCACGTGCGCACCCAGATCTAGGAGGAACGCCTAACGGCAACTTTGAAATTACTGTAAAGATTTACGTCTATTCTTCAGCGGATGACTCCACGCTGGAACAGCACCGAGCCCGAGTCGAGGCCACGCAGGGAATCATGGAAGACTTTGCAAATCTTCAGGCCAATTGGACGCAGGGAACTTTATATTTCAGTCAGATTGTCTCTGACGACGAAGGGGTCGCCGACCGTCGCTATGGGAATGTCATTCAATACAGCCTAGTGGCTGTTTATCCACCTGCTTCCTAAGCTTTTGACTGCGTTGCAATTTTAAGAACATCACATGGCTACTCCACAGACATACGGTAATGCACAAGTTTGGGGTCTTTTAGATACCTCGTCTTTTGTCACTTTGCAGTCGGACGACATTAGCACCTCTGACGCAATCGCTGTTGAAGTCATGAACGAGACTGGCGTCGTCGCGACCCTTCGCATGGACGACCAACGTGATGAAATTTCTCTCACTGGGGTCTTAAAGCCAACGGTTAGTCTTCCTATTCCCTCGAATACGATCACTTACGCCGGGACTTCCTATATCATTACCAACGTGGAAAACGCAGGAACCAACAACGGTTTCCGTCGCGTGACCATTAAAGGTAAGAAATACCAAGGCATCACCACTTCGTAAGCCTTTGGGCTTACCGCCACCCATGGAGAATAGGTGGATTAAAGCAGCAACTCTTTTGCCACCTACCCTTAAGGTTTGTGGCAAACGACTTTTGCCTTTTTGCCTAAGGCATCGGGTGGCCTTAGAGTCAATCAATTCCCCAGTGCTTAACCCTGAGGCAAAAGTGACGCCTCGTGACCTCCTTTTCGCTGTTCGTATCTTATCCACGCATGACATGACCGAAACTCGAAAGCCTATGTCATTTAAGGAATCTTACCTGCTGGCTTTATATTCGGTTAACCAAGCCAAATTTCTATCTGAGATCCTCAAGTTAATGACTTATTTTAATGCTCAAAGCCTATGGCCTAGGTTCTGGGAGGCAGATAATAAAAGTGCGCCGTCTTCAATCCCATGGCCTTTAGTGGTTATAGCCAGCCTCGTTCGAAATGGCTGTTCCCTTGCAGAGGCGTGGTCAATGCCTGAAAGTGAAGCTGTCTGGCTGCACATTGCCCATAGCAAAGCCAACGGAGCAAAGGTTGAAGTGGTCAGTGATTTTGAATGGGATGCCATGCAAAAGTATCGTGCAGAAGAAGCCAAAAACCAAAAACAACCCCCTTCTCGAAACTAAAACATGAGCGACGACGTCAAAGTAAAATTCGGTGGAGATTTTAGTGATTTGTCCAAAGGAGCAAAGGAGGCAGCAGAGGCCGCCGGCGTCGCCATGACTTCTTCTTTCACCTCTTTCACTAGCAAACTTTCTGGATCTTTAATTTCTGCCATAGGCGTTGGAAGTGTCGCGACAACGCTGTTCAATAACATTCTAGGCAAATTCGAGCAGTTTAAGGAACTGGACACTATGAGCAGGAAGTTAGGCGTCAGTGCTGAAGACCTGCAACGTTTTGGGCGTATTGGAAAAGAGGCCGGCGTGGACATGGAAACGATGGGTCGAGGTATTGGATTTGCTAACAAATTTATTGGTGCAGCCCAATTGGGAGTAGAAGCAAATCGAGCAGCCTTAGAAAAACTGGGATTCACTCAGCAACAAATTAACTCAGGCTCCGTTAAAGCCACTGACCTGATTCTAGCGTTGGCAAAGTCTTATGAAGAAACCAAATCAGAGACTTTAATTGCAGCCCAAGCCCAGTCAGTTTTTGGGCGCACTGGGCTCGAAATGGTTGGCGTGATTAAGCAAGGCACTGAGGCCTTAAAAGAGCAAATGGCAGTAATGGCTAAATACTCGAACGAGGAAGTTAAGCGTGGGGCTGAAGTCCAAAAGCGTATAGAGTCTGGAAAGAAATTTTTTGAGTATCATTTTGGTGGAAAGCAGGCCGCGACAATTGGCTATTTAACAGAAGCTGTATCTGTGAATGAGATGCTACAAAAGGCTGGCGTTAACCTTGGCTTTTTAGGTTTAGGAAATGAAGGAGAATTGGCTGAGGACAAAGGTCGCATGAAAGAGATCACTGAAGACATGCTCTCTGAAGCAAAAAAAGCCGGGATGAGCCTAGAGTCTTTAAGCGACATTTTACATGACAAATCAGTCGAGATTTTGCGGACTTCTGGAGAGAGCAACTTTTATGAACAACTTTCAGGAGCCATTTATAACGCAGCCATGAAACAAGAGCAGGCTCCCAAGCCAAAGGAAACTCTAGAGACGATTCCTCCAGAGCCTGTCAAAGCTTTGGTGACTTCTTCTCTTCAATCAATTGGGGGCGGTGATGTGACTTCTGTCTTCGCTGGCATTGACTATCAAAAGACGACTGCTGAGCAAATGACCTTAGCAAATCAATACCTTCAAATGATTGCCACGAGCAACGGTCAATTCGTTGCAGCCATCAAAGCAACTCCAATTAACGCAGCAAAATAACACCATGGCACGATACTTTGGCGACGCATTAACAAGCCCAGGCCTTCAACAGCCCACTGGCTCACTGACGATTGACGCCTACGGACTTGCTCAGGCTCAATTGACTTTTGCTTTAGATACCTACAATTTGGCAAATTTAATTACGTCCATTACGACGTATCAAAGTGGAGTGGATTACCCTGAAGAATTGGGCTTCCCCATGATCTCGTATAAATACCACTATACGTTTGAAAAAGGGAACATAGCCATGTTGACAGTGGATTACATCGGTGTCTCTAATAGCAATGGATACACTGGAGCCCAAATCACTGGGGTAGCAAATACGCAAGCCCAGCCAATTGAAACGCACCCCAATTTTACGAAGATAACAAACAGTGCTATTTCGACCAACATTCTGGCAGGAACGCCCACTGGGACGAAATATAATAACGCAATCTTTACGCCAGTGGTCACTGCTGGGGGAACGACGCAGTATCCATTTGGTGGCTTTGGGGCTTCTAACGACGCAGACAATCCGAACAAAAAGGCCGGTGTGCGCCAGTATCTTCGCCCCATGCTTAACATTCGTGGGCAAATCTTTTTTAATAACACTAATTTACCTAAAGCCTACGCTATGGCAAACGCTGTTGGCTGGCTCGTAAATTCAGACTCTGACCTCCAGAAGTTAGTGGCTCCAATTGTTCCACCCTCTGGAGCATATAAGAAAGCACTTATTTCCTCTGTCAATCTTGAGGCAATTGGGAACCCTTATGCTTCCCCGGTCGTAAAAGTCACTTATGACCTGCTGATTGCCAACGACACGCTGGGCTGGGATACGGACATTTACGGCGTATGGCCTTCCTCTTTCTTCTCTTAAAATGAACGACCAAGGCTTTCAGGGCACAGGCTCTAGGTTCAACAGTCGTTTCGAGGCCGGGTCGCCAATTTTAGCAAAGCAGTTGAATGATTTGGCTGCTGGTATTCAGGCCTCTCTTCCTATGCCTTATCTAGGCGAAGGATCCTCTGTTTCCTTTATTCCTGGTGGCTCAATTATTACGTCCCAAGGGGCTCAAATTGCTTCCGCTCAAATCATTCAGCAATTTCAGGTCAATTTGTTTTCACAGCCTGCATCAAGTGGCAGTGGCGTGGACTGGTTTGTGCAAATTGCCAAAGGAATTGTTATGACAGATACGCTGATAGGAAATACCGTCTCTGGATCTAACGGCGCACTAAATGATACTGCCATGAAAACAGGTGAGTTTGAAATTGATAGGGTTGCAGTTTATTTAACTGGCTCAAATACGGACGGCACTGACTCAAATTCTGTTTGGTGCAATTCTGGTGGAAAGTTCAAATTACCAAGTGCTTCAATAGGAACATTTACGCTCCCTTTGTTTTTCTTTATTGTTCGTAATGCTTATGCACCAACTGGAGGCTCTGGATCTGTTCCGACAGGATTGCGAGTCGGCTGGCCTTACCTTGCTTTAATTCAAGGGACTTCTGATGCAGATACAAAAACGCAGCCATTTATTTCAGGAACAGATACGCTGTATGATGACAGTTTGTATTATATTCAAAACGTTGGAATGAGTAATGTTGAAGTCGATGTTTATGAGCCCGGCTTTGACGAACCTGTTGTTTATAATTTCCAAGTGACTTCAACAGGACCTTCTACTCAAAATCTTTATAACTATAATTGCCAGCGTTTGGTGATTGCTACTCTTGCCTGGGATTCAGTGAAAGGCGTTTGGAATTTGAATCAAAGTTGTATCGGAACAATCACTTTACCGTTTGCTCTTACTTGCAAATATACGAATTTCCAGACCAGCAGTTATACGACTGCACCCCTTTACCCTGATAAGCAAAACGCTTGGTATGGTGGTTATTCGTCTTATGACAGTAATTATATTAACGCCACAAATGAGATTTCGAGCGTCACTTAAGACGTTTTGACTGCGTTGCAATTTTATGGCAATCTCACCGACACCCATTGCTTTTAAGCAAGGCACAAGTTTCGGTGCCGTATGCACTTATACGCAAGACAACCCTTCTGCTCCTGTTGATCTAAGTGGCGTCACTATTAAGTCGGCAATCCGGGACGCTGGATATAATTATTACCCCTTATTAGTTGAAGTCACTTCCCCAACGACGTTCAATTTAACATACCCTGCCAGCACTATCAATTGGGTCACAGGCACAGCTTATTGGGACATTGAATTCTCTTACGGCGTGGGGTCTGTCTTTTATACCACTTCAATTCAAATCAACGTCCTGCAAGCCATCACTGGGTCTTTTAGCAACACTGCTTTGTTATGGGTCTAACGATTACGCTTCAGTCTGCTGCTTACTTGGCGGCCTCGACCCCTAGTCCTGCGACCGTCAATGTCGCGACTGGACTTCCCGGGCCTCAGGGAACGGCTGGGGTTGCTGCGACCATTGCAGTGGGCTCCGTATCTTCTGTGCCTTATGGCACGCCTCCAACGGTCACGAATGTCGGCACGTCATCAGCTGCGGTCTTTAACTTTCAGCTCGAAACAGGGCCTCAAGGGATTCAAGGTATCCAAGGGCCTCAAGGCCCAGCGGGTATCAATACTTGGGGCAGTATCACAGGGACGCTGAGCAATCAGACTGATTTGCAGACCGCCTTGAATGGCAAGTATTCAACGTCAAACCCAGCGGGCTATATTACTTCGGCGGCATTATCGGGCTACGCCACGCAATCCTTTGTCACGTCGCAAGGCTACATTACCTCGGCGGCGCTGACTCCCTACCTGACCATTTCCTCCGCTTCCTCGACCTATACGCCGAAGGCTCCCAACGACGGCAATTACTATGTCCAACAGTCTGGGGCGTGGGTTCAACTAATCGTTTCTTAAAATGTCGCTATCCATTTACTCCAAAGCTTCGACGGATTCCCTGCTGGCGTTAAAAGCCAACCTTAGCGGTGCAACCTTCACAGGTGCGGTGACGGCGCCCGGGCTGACGATCACTTCGGGGTCGAGTGGGGTGCTGACGTTCGCGGACGGCACGACTCAGTCCACGGCGGCAACAGGTGGCGGTGGCGGTGCGACGTGGGGCAGTATCACAGGGTCAATTTCCGCTCAGACCGATTTGCAGACTGAGTTCGG
>TBL_comb48_EPIDRAFT_1001544_pt1 | contig 16872 bp, 15 predicted proteins | sample TroBogEpilimnion_37_FD_10681 | JGI IMG/M metagenome (IMG submission 10681)
ATGAGATCACGGCCATTTCTGAGCTATTAGATCTACTCGATTTACAGAGCTGTTTGGTAAGTATCGACGCAATGTCAGACGGCCATTGCTCAAAAGGTGATCGAAAAAAAGGGGGGGATTATCTCTTGGCGGTGAAAGAAAACCAGAAGGGGCTTGATGAAGCGACTAAGGAGTTGTTTAGGAGAAGTTTCACACGAGAAAAAAAGAAATTGTCCTAAAGCGAGCATACCGAAAAAAAAGAGAATGCCCACGGTCGAGATGAATCCAGATGCTGTCGGTTTCTTCATCTAGAAAAATGAGTTTTTTCTCGAAAGAAGTTAGCCGGAAGCTCATGCGCTGATCAGGATCCGTTCTGAGAGAAAGATCCGATCGACTAGGGTGATTTCGACTCAGACGCGCTACTATATCTCCAGCACAAAAAAATCAGCCAAAGAATTTAACGAGAAAGTCCGCGATTACGTTGAAAACAAGCTACATGGAGCTTAGATGTGACGATGAACGAAGATGGCGACAAAATGGGCTGAAGAATCGGCAAAAAACTGTTCTTTTCTCAGGCAAATGGCTTTGAATCTTTTAAAAAAAGAACCCACCAAGAAAAGTATCAGAACCAATCAAAAGATGGGGCTGCCATGGATATCTACCTTATGAAGATTTTGTTTGCTGATCCCCTGCCCAAGTCGTATGCGTAATCTCTGAGATGTTGCAAAAACTTATCTAAAAGTCTAGTTCATTCAACAGCTTAGATCAATAGATTCGGTCGTTGGACAAATTACCTCATTGCTTTGCAATGGGCAGTATCAGATTTACATGAAGAGTCGACTGGATGTCCGGTTCCGTGGGAAGTCGGCCTATTCTGGGGGCCGCTTACTTGAGTCTCTGGACCGCTTTAAGCGCAACCTCGGCATAATAAACTAAAAAAAACTTACAACTGAGACGGTGTGGGCGGTGTGCGGGCATTATGTCGACTAAATTTATTGAAACAACGGATGATTTCATTCTTTCTGATTGACTGAGCATGGAATTCATTTTCTATTTTATATATTTAATTTTAAACTTTATTGATTTCTCAAATTTTTACGAGTGAGACTTTTTTGTTTTTAACTTGAGTAAGGCATTGGATTGTGAGACTGATGAGCCAGTAATTTTTTTATCCATTTCGGAGATTTCATCTATGGTTCGAATCTTTGCTTTCTTGTTGGTTTCTACTTTGCTGTCGGGTTGTGACACTTGGGAGAGAAAGCCGAGGACATTAGAAGAATTAGTGAAAGATATACTTGAGCAAGAGGAGAAAAAGAAAGAGGCCGAAAAACAAACCCAGGATGAAAAAGATCAGCTTATTGAAAGTGAGAATTCATTAGGAGATGTTTCAGGAGAGAAACAAGAACTAGATGCTTCTAGAAATGCAGGGGAGATTGAAGCTTTTCTTAATGCGAGGATGTTGAGGTATCGTGTAACAAGTGAGCATGAAGCTCTGCTTTCATTGATGTATTCACTTTTTCGGATTTGCGAATCTCTTGAACAAGTAAAATCGGGTGATTTTTCCCGTGAGAGTAACTCGGGTTCATTGAGATACGTAGATCTTGTTTTACTTGAGAGAGTCAAAGAGAATTTGGGTAAGCTTAGTCGGTTTATAGGAAATCTTGAGGATATACGTGAATTTTTAGGCCGGCAAGAAATTACCAAGGATGAGAGGGACGGTGGTTTTCCAAAAGCAAAAGAAGATTCTGATGATATTCCCCCTGATCCAAAAGGTACTCAAGATTTTGAACATGCGATACAGAAGAGGTTCTGGCTTCTGAGAAGTCAGCCTCAGAGTCTTAGCGAATCCATAGATCGGACTAGTGAGGTGCATGAGTCTCTTTCTTGTGCGGTAGGGATTTATCATGAAGGCGTTGTGGATGGCGACGATCGCTTGTTTGTCTTTTTGGTTGATTTACGTGTTGAAGTCGGAAACTCTCTAGCTAAGCTTGAATCAGTTTTAGACTTTCTTTGTTGTAAGTTTCAGACGGGTGAATCACTTTACGATTCAAGTCAGAATGTCGGAGGCAGATTCAGATATTCGGGTATTGCTAATAAAGCTATTGTTAAAGAGCTTTATGGACTTATCAAATCTTTATCAAAAAGAGAAAAAATGGATTAAATTTAAGAGAAAATATGAAAAAAAGTAGAAAAAAAGTAAATAAATAAAAACTTTCTAAGTTTTTACCTTAGTTTATTCTATTAGTATATGAATACACATCACTGCTTTGCTGATCAATTAAACTTAACTTTTTTCTAAAAAATGGATTTACATTCGAAAAAACGTGGTAGAGGTAGAATCTCAGGATCTAAAAAATAAGTGTCCAGATGAATTTAATTTTAGATCTTTAATCTGCTGAAAAACAACTAATTTACTATTATTTAATGAAATGGAGGCCTAAGTGAAGAAGATTATTTATACACTTATTATTTATATTGTAATGACTAATAAATTTGCCATTTGTGCAACGAGGCGTGGTGTTTTCCGGTTAGAACAGGATGACTTGCCGCCCCGAGTTGTAGCAGTTCCAGTAAATTCATCTGTAGTCCATCATTATGCACGGGCTGAACGAGTTGAGACGGTTGCTGAAGCTCAAGCAATTCCCGTGGGTCAAACTATCGATAATTTCGTATATGAGCGAATGCAAGAAATAGTTCAAGAATTTAGAGTCATTGCAGTAAATAGATCAGTCAGAAATACAGATCGTGATTACATATTAAGTCGACTGAACGAAATAGCGGGTGTTGTTCGAGCGGCTTATGGGAAGCCTGGCGATGAACTCATGCAAGTGGTTCAAAACATTCGAGAGCTTCAGGTCATTGAGGCTAGATACCCGAGTTGTGCACCGCTTCGAGAAGTGTGTAATCGACTTCGAAGTGATGAATTAGATGAGTTCTGTCGAATATTGCAAAGATTTCAAGTTGATTATTGGTCATGATGAGGTAATACAATTTTTGGATCATCGGACAAAATTTAGTAAATTGGCTTTACATAGATTATCAAGCAATGCCTTGTACTTAGACAATTAGTTAATGTCTTTTTTATTTACTTCTTTTTTTGTAATAGGGTTTATCAATAAAATTAACAATGAACTGAGTGATTTTTAGAAATTTACATAAAAGAAAACCGTAGAAGAACCGAAAGCTGTTAATTCTAAAGCCAGGGATTAGCTACGAAGAGCTAATGATAAGAGGCTTTCTCTTGAAGCTCTAGTAATCGTCAAGCGCCTGATTTATTCATAACGTTATAATTAGATGTTTTTTTGATTGTTGAGTGTATCAACTTGTTGATTTTCTGATGACAAAAACTCAATCTGTGACAGTTCTGGCAGACGCTGAGATCCCCCTATTTCGAAACTCCTGTAGGGTCCATATAGAGGTCTCTGAGAAGCGAATTTATCCCAAATAACTTTTGATCAAAATGAAACTGAATATTTGTCCTTGGGAATTAGCTTTGGAGGTGGTGGTACAGTAATGATCCCTGGGTTATGTAGACATTTACAAGTTGGTTTATATCTTTTTCTTTTAATGATCCGCTTTGTAAGCTCTCACTTCTATCACAATTTCTTCGGAGTCTTCTGTACCAGGAAAATCTTCAAATACTTTACCGCAACAATTACAAGTCTTTTCTTTTTCAGAATGAAAATCTAACGTCTCAGTAACGCTAGAGAGATTATCTTCTTTTTCTCGTCCATTACACCTTGGTGCTTCTTTGTTTTCCTCTTGGCCTTTTGGGTTTTGTTGATGAATTAGCACCAGTTCCAGATGATGAATTAGGCTCATTGTTGATGTTTTTATTTTTTCACTTTTTTTCGCAAAAAGTAATTTTTTTAATTTTCGAACATTTAATCCTAATTTTTCGTTCTCGAGAGTGAGTTCTTCTATTTTAGTAACTAATTGATTGCGTTCCTTTTTCCGCTGCCGACCTTTTTTTCATAGTGAGCAACTTGTTCACGATAAGGATAGTTCTCGTTAAGAGCAAATTCTGGAAGTATCTTTTTCGAGATCCATTTGCACTGTATATCGCACATAAATGAAAATTTTTAAAGCTTTTTTTTTAAAATAAATTCTTTACATTAACTACAGTAACGCTACTTGTTTGAACAATTTCGCGTAGAAATTTTCCCTTATTGAGAAGTCTGGCAAAAGAAAAAAGCGTGAAATCATCTTGAACAATACTCAGTAGAATCATTCATGTGTTAGAATTTTACTAAAATTGATGGTTTTTGCTATCAACTTTACGAAAGGTAAAAGCACATGATAGATGAGGAATTTTCAGTAAAGAAACCGACTTGGGGTTTGGGAACATTTTTAGATTTGAGATCACTCTATCAAGACTGGATTTTAGATTCAGAAATTAAGAAGTATATCCAGATCAAGAAAATAATGACAACGGGCAGCTTTTTTTAAGTAGGTCGCTTTGAAAGCGGGACAGAAATCAATAATTACCATCTGTAAGGAGCTAACGCTCATGCAGGTATCTGTTATTTTGGATAAATTCAAGAGCATGCGAATTGGTTTAACTCGTAGCTTTACGGTTTTAATGAATGTTTATAATAATTGTAAGACCCAAGAAAGCGAAGATATTCAATACTAATATTTCGATTTTAGTGCGAAATAAATGGAACTGATTTTCATGTAAATTTCTTAAAATCACTCAGTTCATTGTTAATTTTATTGATAAATCGCATTTTTTTGAAAAAATGCCTAATTAGTTACGACTTAGTATTCTTATCTATTTTTAATAATATTTGGTCATGTCGGAAAGAAACTCGTAATGAATAAATTTATTATTAACAGAAAGCGATCGACTTAAGCAGATGCTAAATGCGATTTCGCAAATTTCAGTATGCTTTTTTGTGAGCATAAACTTCGCAATTTTCGATGATGATAAAAAGCTCAAAATTATCTTATGAATATGCCTATTCAATCAAGAAAGATCGATTCTTGTTTGTGGTTTCTCTTTTTTTGGGTGTATTGATCACGCCATAGAGAAAGAAGAAAAAATAGCACTCCCATTTTCTTCATACTGTAAAAAGAGGCGTGTTTTTTTCCGGGATTACCTCTTTGATTTTCTTCAAAAGCCTGAGCAAAGACACTTTTGGAATGAGAAAAGGTCTAAGGGCCTGATCTTGTGCAAAAATTACTTCCTCAGTGTTTGAATGACGTTTTGAGTGACATGCTGGAGTGTCTCCATCACTGCTTGTCCTCGGTTGGCGACTGCTTCAAAATACGGAAGGCGTGTGGGATTCAGTCCTGCTTGCAGTTCGTGTAAAGGGATTGCTCCAGGAAGATCTCGCTTATTGTATTGAAAGACCAGGGGGAGTTGGTGGAGCTCATAGCCATGTTTTTGGAGGCTTTTTTCTAGAAAATCGAAGCTTTCTAAGTTCGCTTCCATGCGCTCCACCTGACTATCTGCAACAAAAATGATTCCGTCTACGCCTTTGAGGATGAATTGTCGAGAAATTTCATAAAAAGTCTGTCCCGGGATTGTGTACAGGTGAAATCTTGTAGTGTAACCACGAACTTCTCCGACGGTGAGGGGTAAAAAGTCAAAAAACAAGGTGCGTTCATTTTCTGTGCTAAGTGTCATGAGTTTGCCTTTTTGGCTTTGCTCAGTTTGCTCATAAATGTACTGCACGTTCGTAGTTTTCCCACTCAGACCTGGTCCGAAGTAGATGATTTTACAGTTAATCTCTTTTGTTGAATAGTTAATAAAACTCACTTAATGGATCTCCATGCGATTGGCCAATGCTCTGGCAATCGTCTGCTTGTCAGTGTATTCAAGAACGCCTCCTACGGAAAGGCCTAAAGCAAGTTGCGTGACTCGAATCTTGAAAGAGCGTATCTTCCAAGCAAGGTAAGATGCCGTAGCCTCTCCTTCGACACTCGGATTGGTGGCTAAAATGACTTCTTGGATGCTATGGGTGCTTAGGCGTTGAAAAAGTGGCTGAATCTTCAAATCCTCCGGGCCAATACCCTCTAAGGGAGAAAGTGCTCCATGTAAAACATGGTAAAGCCCTGAGTAGGATCCTGATTGTTCAATAGACATCAGGTCATGGGGTTGCTCGATCACACAGAGGAGCTGAGGGTTGCGTTTCGGATGGGAGCATAACGAGCAAAGAGGATGATCGGTAAAGTGGAAGCATTGCTGACAGAGGACGATTTTATTTTTCGCTTGTAAAATCGCCTCTGCTAAGGCGGGTTGATCTTGTTTTAAAATGAAATAGGCAAGACGTGTGGCTGTTTTTTCTCCGATACCAGGAAGCTTTCCTAATTCCGCAATGAGGCGTTTTAAAGGATCATGTATCTTCATCCGAATCCCTTATTTGAATGGGGCCTATTTGAGAAGCAAAAAGAGATTGAGCTTCTAAGATCACAGGATGGTTTTTGGCTTTTTCTTCGACAGAAGCTATTTTTGCCTGTAAATCGCGCTCTTTTTTTTCAGCAAGGCTGCTTCCTCCGGTTGAGGATTCAATGCGAATTTTTGTTTCAAAGCCTAAGTATTCTGTAGCAAGCTGTGTTAACTCTTTTTGAGCAAGAGGAGATTGTAATTGTTCTCGGAAGTAAGCTTGATCAGGAGCAAAAAAGATCTGAAGGACTTTCTCTGAAGGGCTAGGCATGGTGTTGGTGCTTGAATGCTCTAAAACACTTGCAAACAGAGGTCGTGATTGCCGTACTTTTTCCACGAATCCTTCCCAATTCAGATGGGGTGGTGCTGTTTGTACATGGGCTCTGACTAGAGTCTGGGCTGTGGAGCATTTGAGAATTAAGACATCTAAAACAGCTTTAGATTCCGTAGGCAAGGTTGCTATTGCGTGATGAAAAACCTGAAAAAAAAGCTCTATTTTTTCCAAACTCAGTAATGGAGCAAGTTTGCAGGCTTCTTCCCATAAAGGAGCCTCATGGTCAGAAGCTCCCACTTTCGCAAGTATGATCGTGTGTAAGAGCCGTAAAAGATGGGTTGCTAGTACCTGCAGATCATGTCCCTTGTCATAGGCTTCTTGGAGCTTGCTTAAGGCATCGAGGGGTTTTTTTTCAAAAATGCCTTGCATGATGCCTACTAAAATCTCTTCTTCCAAAAGTCCGATACTTGTTCGAACACTTGCTGAAGTGATCCTTTCTCCGGAAAAAGCAATGACCTGATCCAATAAAGAAAGAGCGTCTCTCATGCTTCCGTCAGCTGCTTGTGCTAAGAGCCGAAGAGCTGAAGTTTCTGCTACAATGCCTTCTGCTTCTATAATTTTCACCAAACGCGTTTGAATTTGAGTCGTGCTGATGCGTCGAAATTCAAAACGTTGACAACGGGATAAAATGGTGTCAGGGATTTTATGAGGCTCTGTGGTTGCCAGCATAAAAAGTACGTGCTCGGGAGGTTCTTCGAGTGTTTTTAAAAGAGCATTAAACGCTGCTGTGCTCAGCATGTGCACTTCATCAATGATGTAAATTTTGTACTTACCTTGCATAGGAAGGTAAGGAAGGCTTTCTCGTATCTGGCGTATCGATTCCACGCCATTATGGGAAGCTCCGTCGATTTCAAGGACATCTACATTTTGACTCAAACTAATGCCCCGGCAGGTGGAGCAGGTGTCGCAGGATTGCAGCCACTCATGTTCTACTCGATGAGGGCAGCAAAGGAGTTTTGAGAAAATTCGAGCAATCGAGGTCTTGCCGGTGCCTCGGGGTCCCGCAAAGAGGTAAGCGTGGTGAAGTCGCTCCTGTAAAATAGCTCGATTGAGTGTTTTGACCAGGGCATCTTGACCTAGCACGTCTGACAACTGAGAGGGCCGCCATTTTCTGGCAAGCACATGGTAAGATGGCATCTCTGTGCCATTATGACTACAGAATTCCCTCTCAGATGTCAAATAATGTTTTTCCTTCTGGGAGGATCAGTGAGTTCAGTGTTTGAGTAGAAATGAGGATGTCTTGTTTCTGAAAGGTGCTCAACAACCGTTCATTGATTTCTGAAGTAATGGAAGCGGAGTCGCGGTAATGACCGATCCAAAATCCAATGCGAATGAGTTGAGAACCTTCTGCAATGCTCACTAAATAAACGCCACTTGCAGAAGGTCGTGTGATTTTTTTTGACTGTTGTAGAATAGAAAGGCAGGCGTCTTTGACTGTTGCAAAAGGTTCTAAAAGGCGTATGCGAATAAAAATATTGCACATCATTTCTTTATTAGGAAGTGAAAGGTTGACAATTTTGGTATTGACTAAGTCAGAATTCGGGACAATCAAGAAGTTGCCATCGAACATCCGAATTTGGGTACTTCTCAATCCAATGAGTTCTACATCTCCCACGACTTTTCCTAATTGGATACGATCTCCTGGTTTTAAATTGCGATCGATAATCAGGATGAATCCTGAAATCATATTAGAAAGGGTATCTTTAGCGGCAATACCCACGGCAAGAGAGCTCACTCCCAGTGCAGTAACTAACGACATGACGTCATAATGGAAATGCTCTAGGATCAAAATGCTTCCTGCGAAAAAAGCGAGTAACGTAATGATATTTCTTAGTAAAGGGATGAAACCATGGTGCAATGTCTCAGCTGTTTTGCTCTGAGAAGCACTCCATTCAATAGTGGTCAAGGTAGCAAGTTGGATGATCCTGAGAATCATGACTGTCGTAAAAATATAAATGCCATTGTCAGCCCAACGGATAGTTTTGGGATCAAGGGGAGCAAGATTCAAAAAAATCCTCAGTCCTAAAAGATAGCAAAGACCGGAAAAAGAGGGGCCAAATTGAGAGAAAAAAATCCATTTTTTGTTTTTTAGTTTTTTGAGAAAATTTCTTATTGCAAGCGCCATAAAAATACTAAAAATAAGCACGAACAGGGGAAGGGTCCATGTGCTGACCCAGGTTGTCAATGAGAATTTTTTGAGTTGGTCTAAACTGAGCATTTAGTGACTCCTGGTTTCTAGAGCGGCAGGCATGCGATTTCTCCAGCTTTTTCCGATGCGTGCTTGGGGATCTAATTGAAATTTTTGAACCGCTCGATGGTGTTCTTCAAATGTTTTCGAGAATTGATGCGTTCCATCGTTGTGAGAGACAAAGTACAAGTAAGGGCTTGCTGAGGGATTTAAAGCTGCTTGGATTGCTTGCGTGCCCGGGTTAGAAATCGGTCCGATGGGAAGTGCATCTATCATATAAGTGTTGTAGTGATTTTTTGCTAAAAGATCTTTTTTGTGAATCTTTCCCTGATACTGTTGCCAAATTCCGTAAATGGTGGTCGGATCGCTTTGAAGTCGCATTTTTTTCTTGAGGCGATTGTGAAATACAGAACTAATTAAGGCTCTTTCTTCGGGAGCTCCCGTTTCTTTTTCGATGATGGAGGCTAAGGTGATTAACATGTGCTGAGTCATAGATAGTGCTTTTAAACGTGCATTGTAATCAGGTCTCCAATTTTCAAAAAAGTGCTTGACCATGAGTTTGATGATTTCTTGAGGGGTCATGTTTTTGTTCAGTAAGTACGTGTCAGGTGCCAGGTATCCTTCTAGGCTCGGAGGGGGCGCCGGGAATTGATGGAAGGAGCGGATAAATTCAGGATCTTGACAAAGCTTTAAAAAACTTGAGGCTTCTGCTAGCTGATGCGATTGAAGTGTTTGAGCAATTTCGTAGATATTTTCACCCTCTCGTAGGGTGATAGGGTAAGCTACACTGATGCCTGAGCTCAGTGTTGAAAAAAGTTGCATTGCGGACATAGAAGAAGCAAACCTGTATTCCCCTACTTTCAATTTTTTCCATTGCCCGTAAAGTTTTCCTAGCCAGAAAAAAATCTTTTCGTCATGGATCAGTCCATGCACTTTTAGGATATGTGAGACCTCTCGACCTGTTTGTCCTTTGCGCACTTGGAGAATCACGCTATCTTTTGCATCCGGATTTTTTGGAAAATAAGAGAAAAAGCTCAGAGCGAGAGGAGGCAGGCAGCCCATAGCGAGTGTCAAGAAAATGAATCCTTTGTTGAAGTGCCAATCAGAATGGTTGGATGAGTACCTGTCCATGCGGTGATTGTAACAAAAAAAAGGACAAAAAAACCAATGAAATGGATCTATCGTTTTTTTCAGTTTTTTTTTGTGTTTACATGTGATGAATAGTTTGTTAGTCGGAACCCAAGCGAGACTGATACGTCTTCTTGTTTTAGTTTCAATGCCCAGGGGGCGCTTCTAGTTATTCTATGATGACAATCGTGGTAGAGTCAAAAGACGGTAATGCAGGTTTTATTTCCGGCATAGGCGTTTCGTTTATCTAATTAAAAAGGTGAGAAGTTGCATGCATTTAAAGGCGTTAAAAGAAAAAAAAATTGGTGATTTAGTCGAAATGAGTAAGGAGCTTGGCATTGAAAATGCCGGTGGTATGCGTAAGCAGGATCTCATTTTTGCTGTTTTGCAAAAAAAAGCAGAAAAAGATGAACATATCTATGCAGATGGTGTTTTAGAGTGTTTGCCGGATGGGTTTGGGTTTTTAAGGGCCCCTGATTACAATTATCTGCCCGGTCCCGATGACGTTTATGTCTCTCCATCTCAGATTCGTCGTTTTGGTTTAAGAACAGGCGATACGGTGAGTGGTTCTGTGAGGGCTCCGAAAGAGGGAGAACGTTATTTCGCTCTTTTAAAGGTAGAGCAGGTGAATTTTCAAACGCCAGAAATGAATACTGAGAAGGTCTTGTTTGATAATTTGACACCTTTGTATCCGAATAAGCGTATTAATTTAGAGTATCAACCTAATATTTATAGCACCCGTATTATTGATATGATGGTTCCACTGGGAAAAGGACAGAGGTGCCTGATTGTAGCTCCTCCTCGAACGGGTAAGACGGTTTTGATGCAGGATATTGCCAATGCTATTACAACCAATCACCCTGAAATTCGGTTGATTGTGCTTTTGATTGATGAGCGTCCTGAAGAAGTGACGGACATGCAGCGTTCAGTCAAGGGGGAGGTTGTAAGTTCTACCTTTGACGAGCAGGCTTCTCGCCATGTTCAGGTAGCTGAGATGGTCATTGAGAAAGCGAAGCGTCTCGTAGAAAACAAGTACGATGTGGTCATTTTGTTAGATAATATCACTCGGTTGGCACGTGCTTATAATTCGGTGGTGCCTCCTTCTGGAAAGATTTTATCCGGAGGGGTTGATTCGAATGCCCTGCATAAGCCTAAGCGGTTTTTTGGGGCTGCTCGTAATATTGAAGAGGGGGGGTCTTTGACTATCATTGCTACTGCTTTAGTAGAGACGGGGTCCCGTATGGACGAGGTGATTTTCGAGGAGTTCAAGGGTACAGGGAACTCTGAGATTCATTTAGACCGTAAATTGATGGAAAAGCGTATTTTTCCCTGTCTGGATGTTAATAAATCTGCGACACGTAAAGAGGAATTGCTGATCACGAAAGATGTGTTGACCCGTCTTTGGATTCTCAGGAAGGTTTTGCATCCTATGAATATGGTAGATGCCATGGAGTTCCTGCTGGAAAAGGTGTCTCATACCAAAACCAATGAAGAGTTCATTAAATCGATGAGTGGATGAGAGATTGAGTTGATTTTTTTTAGATTTTCTGCTACCAAAGTGAACCTATGAGACAAGGTATACACCCTCGTTACACCGAGACGACAGTGAGTTGTGCTTGTGGGCATGTCATTCAGACACGTGCCACACGTGAGAATATGAAAGTTGAGATTTGTTCTCAGTGCCATCCTTTTTTTACGGGTAAGCACAAGCTCTTGGACACCGAGGGACGTGTTGAGAGATTCTTGAACAAGTATAAAAAGAAATAGTTTCATTGCTTGCTGAAGGATTTTGAGGATGTTTGGAAAGCTCAAATCCGTGGAGGCTCGTTTTGTTGAGATTGAAAGTAGGCTTTCTGATCCACAAGTCGTAGGCAATTCTGAAGTTTTCAGGAAGCTTTCTCAAGAGCACGCAAGTTTACAGCCTGTGGTAGCTGAGTACCGTCATTATCAAGCCATTTCTTCTGAATTACAATCGCACCAAGCATTAGATCAGGATGCGGATCCTGATTGGCTGACTTTGTTGAAGGAGGAGCAGGAGCGCCTTGCACTTGAGGTAGCAAGTAGTCGTAAGAGGCTTCAATTGCTTCTTTTGCCTCAGGATCCTTACGACCAAAAAAATGTGATTTTTGAAATTCGAGCAGGAGCGGGGGGAGATGAGGCTTCTTTGTTCGTTGGGGAGCTTTTTCGCCTTTACCAGAGATACGCTGAGCGTCAGCGTTGGAAGGTCGAGTTTTTATCTGCCAATCCCACAGGTTTGGGTGGCTTTAAAGAAGTGATTGTCAGCATTCAAGGAGAGCGTGTTTATAGCCGGTTGAAGTGGGAAGCGGGAGTGCATCGCGTGCAGCGTGTTCCTGCCACGGAAGCCCAGGGGAGGGTTCATACCTCAACGGTGACTGTTGCGGTTTTACCCGAGGCAGAGGAAGTGGATGTGGTGATTCAGCCTTCTGAACTGAGAATCGATGTCTTTCGTGCTGGAGGAAAGGGAGGGCAGGGGGTGAATACCACCGATTCTGCCGTACGCGTGACCCATCTTCCTTCAGGTCTGGTGGTGGTCTGCCAAGATGAGCGTTCTCAGCATAAGAATAAAGATCGTGCTTTGAAAATCCTGCGATCGCGTCTTTTGGAAACCGCGATGGCTCAGGCCAGTAAAACGCATTCAGATGCAAGACGAAGTATGGTGGGAACCGGAGATCGTAGTGAACGGGTTCGAACGTATAATTTTCCTCAGGGAAGGTTAACGGATCATCGTATTGGATTGACGCTTTACCAATTGCCAGAGGTGATGGAAGGTAAGATCGATGAGATTTTGGAAGCTTTAGGCGCGCATTATCAGATGGAGGCCTTAAAACAGCAGGGGCTTTCATGATTGCCGGGCTTTTCAAGCAAGGCGTGAGTCTATTAGGGGTGAATCGAGCAATCTCTGAAGAGCGTTTGTATGCAGAAGCGAGGACTTTGCTGAAAGCCTCGATTCAGCAAGTGCAAGGTAAGGTACTTGAGCCCTGGGAGATGCTTGGGGTGGATTTTTTGGATGAAGAGGTTGTTGAGGCATTTCTTGCACTTGCTGCTCAACGTGGTTCTGGAACGCCTTTGCAGTATTTAACCGGATGGCAGGGATTTTATCACCATGATTATGCGGTTCGTTCGGGAGTTTTGATTCCAAGACCTGAAACAGAACAGCTCTTAGAACAGTCGCTCGCTTGGGTGCGAGAGCGTTTTTCTTCGGGTTGGGGTCTGGAGATCGGTTTGGGAAGCGGGGTGCTTTCTATTGAGCTTCTTGCATTATTCCCCCAGTTACGGATGCAAGCTTCTGAGTTTTCTGAGGTAGCGTCTATCTGTGCTCAAGAAAATGCTCAGCGTATTTTAGGAGATACTTCTCAGAGACTCAGGTGTGTACGACCGAGCAGTTTGAAGGAGGTTTGGGCGCCTTTTGAGGATAGGTTAGAAAAGGCGGATTTTCTCATTTCTAATCCACCGTATTTAAATCGTCTATTTCAGGAGCAAGAGGCAGAGCCTGAAGTTTTAAATTACGAGCCCTCAGAGGCTTTGTTTCCTGAGCATGAAGATTGCTTATTTTTTTATCGATCAATTGCCGAGCGTGTTTTGGAGTTTTTGCGTCCTGATGGGATGATTTTTTTAGAAATAGCTCATGAGAGAGCAGATGAGACTTGTAAGCTCTTTGAGGCTTGGAAAACTCAGATTTTTTGCGACTTGAATCGAAGAAGGCGGGTACTGGTGGTGGAGTTATCTCATGGATGAGTTAAGGATTAGAGGGGGTACTGCTTTGGTAGGTACGGTGCCAACGAGTGGATCGAAGAATTCAAGTTTAGCTATTTTAATTGCAAGTTTGTTGTGCGAAGAGGCTTGTATTTTTTCAGATATCCCACGATTACAGGATGTAGAATCGCTTTTAGAGCTTTTGAATTATTTAGGAGTTTTTTCTGAGGTGCTGGAAGCAGATTTGCGATCGATCAGGTTATCTCCTGAGAAAGTGGGATTTTTTGAGGTACCTGATACTTTAGCTCAAAAAACACGCGCTTCTATTTGGGTCTTAGGTCCTTTGTTAGCTCGTTTTGGGAAAGCCATCGTGAGTTTGCCCGGTGGATGTGTGATTGGAGCAAGGCCTGTTGAGATGCACTTAGAAGGGCTTACTCAATTGGGAGCTCAAATAGAGCTGAAAAACGGTGGTATTCATGCCTTTCTTCCCCAGGGTCGGTTTCAGGGAAGGCATGTGGCGCTTCGATTTCCAAGTGTTGGGGCTACTATCAACCTGATGCTTGCGGCTACTTTAGCTGAAGGAGTTTGTGTTTTAGAGAATGTGGCTTGTGAGCCTGAGATTGAGGATTTAGCACAAGCACTTCAGGCTTTAGGCGCTTGCATTGAAGGAGCAGGTACTTCTCAGATACGTATTCAGGGGGTTTCTCGGTTACGTGGTGGCTCTTATCAGGTGATGAAGGATCGTATTGAAGCGGGAACTTTCCTGATTGCTGGATTTTTAACTGGGGGTCGCGTTAAAGTGCAGTCGATACCGAGGCATTGTTTAGGTGCTCTTTTGATGAAATTAGACCAAGCGGGTGCAAAACTTACCTATGATGCTGATGGTATTGTGATCGAGGGGGGAAGGCCTCAGGCTACCTCGATGACGACGCTTCCTTATCCCGGATTTCCGACGGATTTACAGGCTCAGTTTATGTCATTGATGACTTTAGCTCAGGGCTCAAGTTGCATCACGGAAACAATTTTTGAAAATCGATTCATGCATGTTTCAGAATTAGTGAAGCTCGGAGCCTCTATTCAGGTGAGAGGCAATCAGGCTTTTGTCCAAGGAGTCAATTTTTTACAAGGAGCCGATGTGTTAGCAACTGATTTGCGTGCAAGTGCCAGTCTCATTTTGGGAGGCTTATGTGCCTCGGGAGAAACGCGTATTGGAGGCCTTCATCATTTAGATCGAGGGTATGAGAGCATTGAGAAGAAGCTTCAAGGGTTAGGGGCTAACATCAAACGCTGTTGAGTTTTTTTGCTCGTTGAAGTTTTAAGGGTTCAAGTTTCTGAAGGAGCCATGGCTTTAGAATGGGGGATTTGAATGGATTTTGAATCTGATGAGGTATTTCCCTGAAAGCTTCGGGGTATTGCTGGTTTCTTGTACAACACGCGATAGCAATAGTATGTCTTTTTCATTCAGGAAAGGAGCGTACCAAAAACCCTCTCCATCATCTATGTCGGTAATGGCTGATTCAAAATTTCTACGTATTTTATGAAATTTATTATATTCTTTTTTTCCGATGAATATGTCTTTTTTTACAAGATTCTCGTAAGAATCGATAGCCTGAGCAGATAATTCATACGGTTCTAATACGTCTTCGGTGAGAATATCCGCATATTGGCATTGAATAGTAGTTAGATGGATGTCGTCATAGTAGAGCTGAACGAGTCGATCTGTGTACCAGCGATGAAGATTCCCTATTTTTCCCAGTGTATTTTTGATTTCTTTGCAAAAATAATTGACATCTCCCAGGGAATTTAATTTAAACTTTTTTTGGAGATCGGAGGTTTTTAATCCATTGGTATTACTAACGTCGGAGATAATTTCCAGTATTTTAGGACAATCCAAACAACTTTCATGTATTTTTTTTTGTTGAGAATCAGTTATATGAGGTTGAGCTAGGCCAGCAGTATACCAACGTCGGACATTTAACCAAGTTTTCACTAATAGTCTTCTGCCTAAGGGAGCTAATGATCCGGATGTTTCTCTGGGTAGTTGAAGATCGTTCCAATGGATCACTCGAATTTGTTCTTGTTGGAGTGCAATATCACAGCTTGTGAGAAGACCTGTGGATAGAACTAATAATATGATGAAGTTACGAATATTAAAAAACATCAGAAACGGTATGATACATGAGTTAAGATATTGCGTCAATTTTTGTTTGGATTTGAAATCTAGGGCTCATTTTAGTTCTTGTCTTCTTCGAAACCCATCAGATGCGATGTATGGATGGTTCTGATACAAAAAGCTTTCAATAAACTAGTATCATATAGTGCCTGAGCGGAGATTCGGAAATTTTATGGTTTGAAGTGAGGACTCGGAGGATATATTGGTAGGGTACGGTTCGATTGGGATGTCTAAAGTCATAATCTCTAAAATCAACAGCGGTATGTTTCAGGATAGTTGTCGCCTCGACCGCTTGCTCACCCTACATCATTGGGTCTAACAAAATTACGCATCACTTTCAAGCTATGAAATTCAACGGTGTTCGATTTTTTCCCAATTTCTAGTTTGTCCAGACCAACGAGAAGGGGAGTTGTTTTGAGCTTCTTGATAAATATCATGCCTTCTTTTTAAAATTCGCCGATTCACAAGGAAAGTGCATTGATATTAATTAAAACCATAGAGTCAAAAAAGACATCTCAGGGCCAGTTCCTCTTGTATAACGTTTGAGTTTTATTTTTGCAATGCTTTCGTAAAAAATGTTTCTGCAATCGAGTATAAGCGCAAATGGTAAAAAAATTGATACAAGAGCACCTCTTGAAGCTGTAACAGAGTCCTCCTTGGATCTCTGTAGGGAGATCCAACAGATAGCCATAACAACTCAAGCTTTTTAAGTGGCACATTGTAAGAGTTACTCAAAAAAGACAAGAATAAGAAGAAAGTGGGAGCAGGAGTAATTTGGATAACGCGATGCTTTTTATCTAAATGCTACAAAAAGAACGCAAATTCACCCCCCTTTTGTTAGCCTGCCCCCGATCCAAAGGGTACATTTAACTTGTACGCTCAAAGCAAAGAGCTAAACTTCCTCTCAAGTTTTACTAAAACCTGAGAGATTTGTGGAACAATCGCTTGCACTCACTTTATTGCAA
>TBL_comb48_EPIDRAFT_1001545_pt1 | contig 16866 bp, 18 predicted proteins | sample TroBogEpilimnion_37_FD_10681 | JGI IMG/M metagenome (IMG submission 10681)
CCTTCTGGTGTTACTGGCTCTTCTGGAGCAGGTTCTGGTGCTGCTGGTGTTTCTGGTGCNGGTTGAGCTTCTGGTGCNGGTTGAGCATCTACTGGCTCTGCAGCATCAGCTTCTGATAAAAGCTTTGAATAAACATTATTGATTAAACTATTAAATTTGCTCATGGTTGTTTTAAAATAGCTTGTGCTTGTTGTAATTTAGAATTAGCAGCTGCAATACCAGCTAAAGCCGCAGCCTTTTGAGCTGGATCTGTAGAGTTTGCTTGGGTCTTAAGTTGGTTTAACTGATTATTTGTTGTATTAATATCAGTCTGNGCTTGTTCCTTTTGTTTCTTTTTTAAAGCTACAGTATCATCATTAACCTTTTTCTGNGCTTGAGCCAAAGCAGGATTAGGCTGTGTTGATGTAGTTGCTGGTGTAACATCTTCCAACATCTTTAAAAATTTGCTAGGTTGCTTAGGTTTTAAATCTGACATTTATTATATTTAGTCTAAAAAAGTTTAAATTCTACCCGTTGATTTTTTTATAAAAGAATTTATAATAATTCAGGAGAAGAAAAAGACCCACCCTACTCTTATGCCTAAAGAGCATAATAGTCATATAAATACGCTATGGGTGCTATAAACCTTTGTCCAATCTTTAGTGAACCTGCTTCGCAGGATTCACCTCCTAATTCTCTCCTAATATTAATATATTATTAAATTAAAACTGAAAGTTTTTTAAACCGTGTTTAGTGCTAAATTCTTGTTGTTTTTTGCGATTAAATTTAAGATTGTCTAGGTTTGATAAGGTATTGCGTATTAAAGAGTATATTTCTAATTTATCACCATCGGTAATAGGCTTATAAAAGACGTTAAAAGGTTGTAAATGATAACAATAGGTTATTGGAAAAACCTTAAGAAGTCTATTAATACATTCTATAATCTCATTATCCGTGTTATTTGTATATATAATGGTTTGACGGTATGATCCTAGTCGTTTGTATTCTTCTGTCAATATCTCAAAAGTATATTGAAGTAATAGCTTTTTACGGTCCTTTGTATCAAAATCTGTAGGGTGAATACCTAGATTACTAGCATATTGATAGAATTTAGCCAATACTGCAGCTTNAATTGATTCAAAATCAATAACATTCTGATTAAATTCTGTTTTATANCAATTTAACACAATCTCATATTAAGATTGTTTATATTGATATCAACCTTTTAATTTTAATAACAAAGCTGCTGGAGCTTTACCTATTCTACAATTTATGATACCGTTATAATATCCTTCTTTGAGTAACACATCATGATCAAATTGTATTTTAGATTCATAATATGCTAGCTCAAATTTACTGTCACAAAAGCGCAATATCTCAAATTTAAATTTATCTTTACCAAATTTTTTAATATCTTCATTAACGTCATTGGAAGATGACGTATAAGTCTTCCAATCAGTCTCTACATCAAAGTGTCTTTTGTTTTTTCTTCCTTTGAGGGGTTTGAGTTTTTTGACACTTTTGATTTGTTTCTTTCCAAAATATATCCGGCCAGAAAGGGTGTTAGTAATGCGGTAAATAAACCCGTAAGGTAAATTATTAGCATCAAAATTTTCATTTGTGGTCCAATGGCCTAAGTCCATCAATATAATTATTACAGACTAGGTGGAGTTCTACGGATTATCTTAAAAGGTGTCTTAAATCCTGGACTTTTCTTAGGAGCTTTAAATTTACTTTTTTTAGGTTTATCTACCTGAGTTCCAAATAAATTACGAGCATCATCTGGTGGTCCATATACTCCTGGTCCACTTTGGCCTATATTACCCGTGGCACTTGGATTAGACATACCAACATCTGCTGATATATTGGCTACCGCTCCATTCATTTCTTTCAACATTTCATTAAATTTTTTATTGAACTTTTTCACGGTGATATTTGTATAATATGTATTATACTTATCTAAGCAATTATGCAAACCTTGGATTTAGAAAAACTTTTACTAGAATATCAACAAGAAATTAAACAAGATATAATGGTTGATGAATTGTCTTTAAAAGACAAGATCATGATCATTCCAACTCTTAAGCATAAATGGGTTGCTAGACTTATGGCTCATAAAGCCCAAATTAAGAAATTGACGGATGTCAAAAAGAAAAAGATCAAAGAAATCACAGATCAATCACCTATTGCTCTTTCTAAGCATACTTTAAATGAAATTTTAGATAAAAATGAAGATATAACCATTATACAAGATAATATAGGTAAACTTGAGACTATAATTGAATATCTTGAAAAAGTTGAAAAGCTTATTGGAACTATGACTTGGGATTGTAAAAACCTTATAGATTTACAAAAACTTGAGACTACTTGATGAAGGTAGAATTCCAATATGACTCCAAGCGTAAAGAAGTAAAGATTGTTTCCGAATTCTTAGGAAACATAAAGGAAGCTTTTTCGGTTAAGAATGAGGCTGCTAAATTTAATAGATATAATAGATTTTTACCTCGTAGAATATATGCAATAACTGCTGCTGGCTATTGTGGTATTGGATTGGTTCCAGAAATAGTAGATTATCTTAAAACCCAAGATGTTCCTTTTGATATAAATTATAATGCAGACTATTTAGAAGCTTTAAGCAAAACCCATATAGTTGCATCTGAGCCTTCAGTAAAAACCCTTAAAAGTCAATTTGAGCTCAGAGATTATCAGCAAATAGCCGTAAACAATGCTTTAGATAAAGGTTATGGTGTTGTTGAATTAGCTACAGGGGGTGGTAAGACCTTAATTATTGCTAATTTGGTTTATGCAGCATTGCACAATATAGATCTTACAGAAAAGGTATTAATAATAGTTCCAGATTTAGGTCTAGTATCTCAAACCTATAAAGATTTTGAGAATTATAACTTTCCGATGTCTATAGTGAGCAAATGGACTGGAGATTCAGAATTAGATCCTAATGCTAGAGTTATTGTTGCTAATATGGGTATTTTACAAAGTAAAAATTCAGATATTAGTTGGTTTAGTAAGATAGGACTGTTAGTAGTAGATGAATGTCATAAATTGCGTAGAGGTAACAAAGTATGCAAGCTTATTGATAAAATACCAACTTTAAGAAGAATAGGTTTTACAGGCACTTTACCAGAAAACAATATTGATAAATGGAATATTAATAATTTTATAGGTCCAGTAATATTCAAAAAAACCACCACAGAATTAAGACAAGATGTGGGTGATAAATATATAGCCAATGCTCAGGTGCTTGCTTTGCATATTGAATATGATTTTAAGCCAGATTATACATCTGTGTCCTCTAGTGATATGTATCGTCTAGAATTAGAATATATTCATAATAAAGATTTTAGATATAAAGTTATTCAAAGAGCGGTTAAAAATCTTAATAACAATTGTCTTATATTGGTAGATTATATAGATCATGGTTTAAAAATGAAAGAGGCATTAGATAGCCTTGAAGGCAAACAAGTATTTTTTATTCAAGGTAGTATGGAGGTTGAAGATCGTAAGAAAATTCAAACCCTTATGGAAAAAGATGATAATATAGTTTGTATAGCCATAAGTAAAATCTTCTCCACAGGAATTTCCATTAAAAACATTCATTACATTATATTTGCAGCGGGTGGTAAATCAAAGATTAAGACCCTGCAATCTATTGGTAGAGGTTTAAGAACCCATGAGAATAAAGACATTCTTACCATTATAGATTTAGTTGATGAATTAGTATACGCCTTTAAACATTATGAAAAAAGAAAAGACATTTACGTCAAAGAACAAATCCCCATCCAAGACAAAACAATCAAAGAAACCCAAAGTTGAAGAGGTTGTTGTTGATGTAATAATTCCAGATGTTCCTGTGGTGGTTTTAGATGCTAAAAGCAAAAATTCTCCAAAAAAGGTTTATTATGTAAATCCTCAAGAATTTACAGATGAACTTAAAAAATATTATGAGACTGACATTATTACAGACAAATTAGCATTAATGATCAAAAATATTGCTTATGGTCTTGCCCATGCTCCTAATTTCATTAATTATACCTTTAGAGAAGAAGCTATTGGAGACTGTCTAATTAATATGTTTAATGCGATTAAAAAGAAAAAATATAACTTTAATTTAGGTTATAACCCATTTTCATATTTTAATTCTATTTCTTTTAATTGCTGGAGAAGTCGCATTAAAAAAGAAAAGCGCATGAGAGATACACTTGCAGCTTATCAAGAAGAAATGTATAGTATTCTAGGTCCAAATATGGATTCTAAAGAAACAGAACAATAATGTTGATTAACAATCCAGAGGTAGGCATATTTTCAGATCCTCATTATGGTATACATCGTAACGGGACTACTTGGCATAAGATAGCTTTAGATCATGCTAAGTGGGTGGCTGCACAATTTAAACAAAGAAGTATAAAAGATATAATAATTCCAGGAGATATATTCCATGATCGCAATGATATTGCTGTTAATACTCTTCATATTGTTAATGATATTTTTAGGGAATTTGCCGATTTTAATATTATCATTACTGTTGGAAATCATGATGCTTATTATAAAGATAATTCTAATGTTAATTCTGTTTCTATTTTCAAAGGACGGAATAATATTACTGTTATTGATAGGCTGCATTTATTTGATTATAAAAAGACGAAAATAGCTTTTTGTCCTTGGGGTCAGGATATTAATGAAATACCTAAATGTGATTTAATTGTAGGTCATTTTGAAATTAATAGTTTTAAAATGAATTCTTATAAGGTTTGCACCAATGGTTACAAAGCAGCAGACTTTACACAAAGAGCTAAATTAACTATTTCAGGTCATTTTCACCATAAAGAAGAAAGAAAATATAAAGACGGTATTATTCTTTATGTAGGTTGTCCATATCAGCAAGATTGGGGTGATTATGAAACATCTAAAGGTTTATATATTTTAGATTTAGACACTTTAAAATATGAATTCATAGAGAATAATATTTCTCCTAAACATATAAAGGTTTATTATTCTGAGATAGAAAATGGTAATATTACAGCTAAACAATTAAAAGAGATTGTTCCAGGCAATATTATTAAGCTTATTATAGATAAAGAAGCAGATCAATCTACCACAGATGCAATTTCTAAAAAGTTATCTTTACTTAAACCGGTAGAATATATAACAGAATATTCTTATGATGATTTAATTAAGGTTGATAAAGATAAAGCAGAAGACACAAATTTTAATGTTAGTGTAGAGAAATCTATTGAAGAATTTGTTGATTTAACGGAAGTTAAGTATAAAGATAAAGTAAAGACATATATTAATGAACTTTATCATAAAGCAATTATAACATCATGAAAATTGGAGCAGCAATCATAGCTTGTGATAGACTTGAATACACTAAGCAAAGTGTTGATAGTTTACTTGCAAATAAAGGTCCTTTAACAGATATTATTCTTATTAATGATGGTATTAAAATACCAGATGGAACATTACCAGATGGTATTGAGGTAATGAATAATAGACCACCTTATCAGACTGTTGGTAAAGCTAAGAATAATGCTATGCGAACTCTTTTAAATAGAGGCTGTGATCATATATTTCTTATAGAGAATGATATTTTAATTAAAACACCAGATGTATGGCAAAAATATATTGATGTTGCAAATGCTACAGGTATTACACATTTAAATTTTGGTTATCATGGTCCAGCTAATAGAACTCCAGATTATAAAAAACCAAATCCAAGATATATTGTAGAATATCCAAATGGTATTAAAGTAGCTCTTAATCCTCATAGTGTTGGAGCCTTTTCTTATTTTAATTTAAAATATATTAATAAGGTGGGTTATCATGATGAATATTTTCAAAATGCTTGGGAACATGTAGAATTATGTCAGAGAGGTATTAAAATGGGTTTATTACCAGCTTTTTGGTGGTTTCCAGATGTTGAAGGTAGTGATGATATGTTAGCAGAAATTCCTGGATCTATTCAAAATAGCTCTATTACTCATACAGAAAAATGGACAANCAACATGAAAAGAGGTGCTGATTATTATAGAAAACAGCATGGCGTATCGGCAGTTGAAAATCCAGACACTCCTTTAAATATTGTTTTACAAAAACTTAAAGAAATTTACAAATGCAAGTCTCTCACATAGGCATTTTAAAAGCTCAAGGTCATGGTTTAGGTAATCAAATGTTTTTGATTGCTAGCACTATTGGCATTGCAGAAGCTCATAAAGTAAAATATGGTTTTGCTAAATGGAAGAATAATGAATATTTTGCTAATTCATTACCAGATTTAGAACCTGGAGTAGCTACAACTATAAAAGAAAAGAGTTGGGATTATCACCCAGTAATCATTCCTGTTGATAGGCTTGTTTATTTAGATGGTTATTTTCAAAGTCATAAACATTTTATTAATTCAGAAAAGACCGTAAGAGATACCTTTGAATTTAAAAAATCTTTAGTGGATGATGTTAATAATATTCTTTCACAAGGTAATTTGGGAGATACATGCTCAATACATGTTCGTAGGGGAGACTATTTAAATTATCCTAATATACACCCTCAACAACCTAAAGATTATTGGGTAAATGCTCAAAAACAAATAGAATCAAAGAATAATGTAGATACTTATATTGTATTTTCAGATGATCATACTTGGTGTAAATTAAATATAGGATTATTCTCACAAACTGGTAAAAAGGTTTTATTCTATAAGGGTAGAACTCAAATTGATGATTTTATAGGTATATCACTTTGTAAGCATAATATTATTACCAATTCTACTTTTTCTTGGTGGGCAGCTTGGCTTAATAAGAATCCTAATAAAACAATAATCATGCCTAAACTTTGGTTTGGATCAGAAGGTCCTTGGTCGGGACCAACTAATGCAGATAGTTTAGCTGTAGATGGGTGGTTAAGATTATGAAAAGAGAATTTAGCACAGGTGCTCATAGAGACACAGATATAGGTAAACCTAAAATGAGTTTAATACCTACGGAAGAACTCATTCGTGTGATGCAGCATTTTCGCAATGGTGCAGACAAATATGGTGAAAGCAATTGGAAAAAAGGAATGACCACATCAGTCTTTTATGATAGTGCTCAAAGACATCTTTTAAAATGGTGGATGGGTCAAGATGATGAAGATCATATGGCAGCAGTGGTATGGAATATAATGTGTGCTATGTGGACAGAAAAAAATAAACCAGAATTAGATGATAGAAAGAATTTTAAATGAAAAAGAAATTATATATTAAAGATAGTAATTTTAGTCATTGCTTGTATAGCAGCAATCCCACCCCACCGGTAAATCTAACAGCAGATATTGAATGGGATAGAACTACACCACCACCAGGAGTTGATGTGGTATGCACAGATTTTAAATTACAAGAAGGTAATATTGCATGGATTTTAGAACCTTATGCTATTCATCCATTTGCATATGAATATATAAGGCAAAACCCTAAAAAATATAAAGAAATTTGGACTCATGATAAAGAACTTTTAGTATTTCCAAATGCTAAATTTTATCCAGTAGGTGGTTGTTGGTTAAAAGAAGAAGATAGAAAAATATATGATAAATCAAAAATGTTTTCTATTATTGCTTCTAATAAAAACCAAACACAGGGTCATCAATTAAGACATCAAATTATTCAAGCAGCTGGTAAGAAAATAGATGCATTTGGTCCTAGCTATATACCTTTTAAAGAACATGCATCTAATAAGATTGAAGGTTTAAAGGATTATAGATATCACTTCGTTATTGAAAATTGTAAAAGAGACTTTTATTTTTCAGAAAAGCTTATTGATACTTTAATGACAGGCACTATTCCTATTTTCTGGGGATGCCCTTCTATTGAGAAATTCTTTAATCCAGAAGGTTTTATTATATTCAATGATTTATATGAATTAAAAGATAAACTTAAGCTATGCACACCAGAGTATTATGATAGCAAAAAAGATATCATAAAAGAAAACTTTGAAAAGGCTAAAGATTATATCTTACCTGAAAATTGGATAGCTAAGAATATTCTTACTTCCACGACCAAGAGTTAATCTCTTGTAATATCTGGGCAGGTGACATGTAATTGATTAATTCCATCACCTGCCTATTTTTTTCTTCTAATAAAGGATTATAAAAAGCTGGTTTAACTCTTTCATGAGTTAAATGTAATAAAGGTTTAGTTACTCGAGCTACTCTAGCACCAACCTTAGTAAACCTTACAAAGAGCTCATTATCTTCATAACCCCAACCTTCAAATTTTTGATTAGCTCCACCAAATTTTAAGAATATTTCTTTATTGTAGAATACAGCTCCACCTACAGATCCTTTATTAAATAACTTACAATCATCAAGATTGATAATGCTTAAATCTTTATTCTCTTTAATTGCTTGATGATAATTCTTAGGAACATCATAAAATCTACCATCATAAGGATATATTACATCAGCTTGATTATCTAAAATAATCTTTGTGGATTTGGTAATTTGATTTACCGTTAATAAAGTATCCGCATCATAAACCGCTATTACTGGTGTAGAAGCTGCCTTAGCTGCAGTGTTAATACTTTTAGATTTATTAAAATTCTGACCCATAGGTATATAGATATATTTGCAATTATATCTATCTTTTAATTTGGGTTCTGTATCTTGCTCACATACAATAATTTCTGAATTAAAATTCTCTTGTAAATAAGATACAATAATGTCTAAATTGCTTAGTCTATCATCACTATCAATTTTTACAGGTATTAAAAAGGTTAAATCTTTTAAATCAGTCATATTGTTTATATTTAAATAAGATTTTATAATATCAAGTTGACTAATAATAAACCAGCTTTAAATTATTAAACAAGTGAAAAAGGTCTATATTACATTCAGCGGTAGTTTATATGAAAGAACAACTAAAATTATAGTTGAAGATGGCCTTAAATATGGTGCTGATGAAGTAAAGGTTTATGATGACAAATGGCTTTTAACCCAACCCTTTTATGAACAAAATAAATGGTTATGGGAACATCCTCATAAAAGAGGATTTGGTTGGTATTGCTGGAAGCCTTTTATTGTTTATCATGCATTACAATCATTAAATGATGGTGATATTGTCATGTTTACAGATGCTGATTGTTATCCTATTAGCAATTTTTCAATGTTATATGATCAATGTGATAAAGATGGTGGCATAATGTTATTTTCTAATGCACATCAACATTCTATTTGGTGTAAAAGAGATTGTTATATTGTAATGGCACAAGACAATGCAAAATACCATAAAGTGCCTCAAGGATGTGCTAGATTCATGCTATTTCAAAAAGGTAAATGGAAATCTACACAATTTTTAATGGAATGGTTAACCTATTGTGTTAATCCTAGAGCAACTACTTTTGATCCTAGTGTTTTAGCAGAAGAACTTCCAGGAATGAGAGAACATAGGACAGAACAAGCCATAATGACTAATTTGGCTTATAAATATGGTGTAAAGCTTTATAGAGAAGCAGATCAACATGGTAATGGTCGACCAGATTATAAAGATCTTTATCCTCAGTTATTTGTTCAAGATAATCCATCAGATACACCTGGAAATCAAAAAGTTACTTTAGAACCAACAGGTTCTAGCTATTTTAATATAAAATAAGCTGGGATTATTTTTAAAAATCTGCTATAATAGATATTAATGCAGTATGTCTACTTTAAACATTTAAAGGTATCTAACTTTTTGTCTATTGGCAAAAAGCCTGTAGAAATTACCTTTGCACCTGGTATTAATGTTATAACAGGTAAAAATTATGATAAAGTAGATAGAGCAAATGGTGTTGGTAAATCTACTATTACTGATGCTATATTCTTTGCATTATATGGTAATACATTAAGAGAGCTTAAAAAAGAGAATATAGTCAATGATCAAGCACCTGATCAACTGTGTGAAGTAGAATTAAATTTTTCTTGTGTATCTGGAGATCAAACTAGAGAATGCAAAATAATCAGATCTATTAATCCTACTAAATGTTATTTTTATGTAGATAATGTAGATGTTACTCGGTCTGGTATGCCCCAGACTACAGAATTAATAATTGATACTATTAGGACATCACCAGAGGTATTTCAAAATAGTGTTATTATGTCAGTCAATAATACTGTGCCATTTATGGCTCAGAAGAAAATTGAGAAAAGAAAATTCATAGAGGGTATATTGGGTTTAGAGGTTTTTAGTAATATGCTACAATTAGCTAGAGAAGATGCTAATGAGACTAAGAAAACATTAGAGGTAGAATCTACTAAATTGGAAGAAATCCTTCGTAATCTTCAAGATACTACCAATCAAAAAGAAGCTTGGGAAAATACTAAGAATAAAAAATTGGTAGATTTACAAACTAAATCCGCCAATAATGAGAGAGAAATAGCTGTAATAGAAAAGAAAATTGATAGTATTGGTATTTTAGATCCTAAAATATATCAAAAGCTTAATAATGATATTAAAGAATCTGCCGAGAAAATTTCAAAGCTTAAAGACAAATTAGAAGATAATAGGTCTAAAGTAGCTATTGCAGAGTCTCACATTAAAAAAGATAAAAGAGATTCCCAAGAATTAAAGAAACCAATTAAAAAAATAACCAATTCAGAAGATGAATTACAGCAAACAGTTAAAGATCTAGAATCTCAATTACTTAATTTAGGTCAATTAGATACAAATGAATTAACAAATATTAAAGATGAATTAGATTCATTTAAAGTAGCCATAGACACTATTGATAAGAAAATTAAAGATGCTAATAAGACTATAGCTATTGCTGAAGGTAAAATATCAGTATGCAATGATGCTCTTAAAAATCTTAAGAAACCAGATAAATCTTGTCCTCATTGTGGTAAAAATATTGAGGAGGTTGGTGTCATTCATTATGAAACCAATAAGAAAAATACAGAAGATGAATTATTAGAGCATCAGAATCAGTTAGCTAAAACTAAAACATCTTTAGATAAATTGACATCTAAAAGAGCAGAAATAGAAAATTCTATTAAAGATTTAGACAAAAAGAATAATGACTATTATATTAAATCTAAAAATATCACATCTTTAGAACAAAAATTACAACAAGCTAAATTTTCATTACAGTCTTTCAAATTAGAATTAGAATCATTTGAAAAAGAGACTGAAAAATATAATAAGATATTAAATGAATTGTCTTCTAATATATTAGAAAATGAAAAGATCATTATAGAAAAATCAAAATTAATAGAATCAATTCAATCTGATATAGATGTAACAAATAAAGATTATGAATCTCTTATTAAAAAATTTGATGATTTTAAAATCAAAAAACAAGAGATTGAATCTCTTAATCAACGTAAAGTTGATTTGATATATTGGCAAAAAGAAGTATCTAAAGACATAGAAAGTCTTAATAATGAATCCAATAGATATGATGATATTATTAAATCAATTAATAAAAGAATAGATACATCAAAGCAATTAATTGTAGATCTTCAAGAAAGAGCAGACATTATTGAAAGTGCTAAATTTATAGCTTCTGAAGATGGTGTTAAATCTTATATTGTTAAAAAGATCTTACAGGTTCTTAATAATAGGTTACTTTATTATCTTAAGAAATTGGAAAGTAATTGTATAGTTAGATTTAATGAGATTTTTGATGAGATTATCATTAATGAAAGAAACAAAGAATGTAGCTATTTTAATTTTTCTGGTGCAGAACGTAAAGCCATTGATTTAGCTATGCTTTTTACTTTCCAAGATATAAGAAGAGCACAAGCAGCAGTAGGTATTAATTTGGTCATGTTTGATGAATTATTGGACTCTTCTTTAGATGAAAAAGGCATTGATCTAGTGCTTGATATATTAAAAGAACGTGTAAATTCATATAATGAAGCAATTTATATCATTTCACATCGAAAAGAATGTCGCAAGTATTGTGCTAGCGGCGAAATGATTTTCTTAGAGAAAAGAAACGGTATAACTACTAGAACCACAAATTATGAACTTTCTTAACGCAAACGGAGTCCTTGGAGCACCTCAACTTCCTTTTGGAGTACCTACATTTGGTAATCCCTTAGTTAATGCACCTGGTGGTGCAACGGACCCTATGCAAGCTACCGGTTTGCCAGAAGGTATAAAGAGAGCTGTAAGTTATGCAGCAGATCATCAAGGTTGTGGTTTCTGGAGAATGCATTGGCCTGAAGCTATTATTAACGGTAATCAAATGGGTATTATCAATAATAATAACTTTATGATTCTCCAAGAGAATTTTTATCAAGATATTAAGTGTGTAAGAATTCAAAGGCAGGTTACACCAACCCAATTACAATTTGTTCAATTTTTAAGAGGTATCTCAAATAAAACCAATAAATTTAAAATTTATTATGAAATTGATGATGTTATCTTTGCAGAAGATATTCCTCTTTATAATAAAGCTAGAGAAGCATTTACAGATCCTAATATAGCTAAGACAGCTATTGAAATCATGCAATTATGTGATGGTATTACTACCCCCACAGATTACATGTCAAAATATTACCAAGAAAAATCCGGCGTAAAAGGAATTACATTACCTAACTATATGCCAAAATTTTGGATGGATCGTTTTTATAATAAAACAAAGATTACAGAGAATTATGAACTTTACAAAAAACGTCCACGTATAGGTTATATTGGTAGTCCCACCCATTTTAATGTAGCTAATTTACCAGGAGTCAAAGATGATTTTGGTGATATATTAGATGTGATTAAAAAGACACTTAAACAATTTAAATGGGTTTTAATGGGTGGTTGTCCAGCAGAGCTTGCAGAATATGTAAGAAATGGTGATATTGATTATATTGGTTGGACTCGCATTTGGGATTATCCATCAGCATTTAATGCTTTAAATGTTAATGTTGTTATTGCACCATTACAAAATAATCGTTTTAATTTAGCTAAAGCTAATATTAAGCATATTGAGGCTGGAGCATTAGGAATTCCTTGTGTATGTCAAAATCTTGAACCTTATAAGGATGCACCATTAAAATTTAATAGTGGTGATGAAATGATTGAGACTATTAAGACTTTAGTATCAGATCGCAAACGATATTTAACAGAATCAGATATTGCTCGTAAGAATGCTACAAAGTATTGGTTAGAAGATCATATTCAAGAGTATTGTAATTTATATTTTTCTTGATATTTGTTAAAGGTTAAGGTAGAATAGGTTTGTGTATAGAAATATCTATTATAGTGCCCGTGAGCAATGTTGTCATCTTTTTACCTGGGATGAGAATGGAAATAGAATTGTAAAGAAAGAGCCATTCTTTCCTTATTTCTATATAGAGACTAATTCAGATCAAGTAGATGGATTATCAATCTTTAACACCAAATTAAAGAAAAAGACTTTTAAAAGCGCTTTTGAGCGTAATAAGGCAGCTCAAGATGGAGCAATTAAGAGAATCTATCATAATGTTCAAGTAGAACAACAATTTTTAATAGATACCTTTAAAGATGAATATGATAAGCCAGAATTTACAAGATTTCCTCTTAAAGTATGCTTTTTAGATATAGAAGTTGATACCCATATCTATCATGCAGATAAGATTGTAAAGGTAAGATTAAAAGGATCTAAATCAGAAGAAAAAATGTCTCTTGGTGAACTTCGAGCTAAGAAAGATATAGAAAGCTATGAAGTTTTAAATGATCAAGAGCAGATCTGGACGCCTTATTATATTTCAATCTATACTAAGACAGAATTTCCAGAGACTGATGAGGTTAAGCATCCTATTAATTTATTAACAATATATGATAGCTTAACAAGCAAATTCTATACTTGGGGTATAAAGCCTTATACACCTAAAAAAGAAAATGCTATCTATTTTCATTGTAAATCAGAATCTGATTTATTCCTTAACTTTTTAAAATTCTGGACAGATGATTTTTATCCAGATATTCTTTCAGGTTGGAATGCTAATGGCTTTGACTTTCCTTATTTAATTAACCGCATTACTAAAGTCTTAAGTGAAGAGCATGCCAAGAAATTATCGCCAGTAAATAGTATTTGGTGTCGTAAAGGTATCTTTATTAAAGGCCAAGAAATGGATAAATGGAATATCCATGGTATTTCTTGCGTAGATTATCTAGAATTATATAAAACCTTTCCACATCAACCCCTTGAGTCTTATTCTTTGAATTTTGTAGCTCAACATGAATTAGGAGAAGGTAAATTGGCTATTAATGCTTCTAATCTAGCTCAACTGGCAGAAACAGATTGGGAGAACTTTGTAGATTATAACATTCAAGACGTAGAGCTTTTGGTTAGAATAGATCAAAAGAAGCAACATTTTAAGATATTGCGCATGTTAGCCTATAAAGGTTTAACAGATTTTGATAGAGCTCAAGGCAAGGTTGTTATTGTTACAGGGGCGGTTGCTTTAGCTGCTTATAAACAAGGTATGATTATTCCTACCTTTGTGGGTGGTCCTACTAGAGATGAAATTGAAGGTGGGTTTGTTAAAGAACCGGATAAAGGCCGTAAAACAGCTGTGGTTAGCTATGATGCTAATTCTCTATATCCTAATACCATTATTACTCTTAATATCTCACCTGAGACTAAAGTAGGTAAGATTATATCTAAGACACCTGAATCTGTTACTATTTTGCTTGCATCTAATAAGGAATACATGCTTCCAACAGACAAATTCATACAGTTTGTCCAGAATGAGAAAATAGCTATATCTAAAGCAAATGTATTATATACTCAAAAGACCAAAGGAGTAGTACCAACCCTTATTGATAGTCTTTATAATGAGCGTGTATCTGCCAAGAAATTATCAAATACATTAAAGAAAAAGTTATCTAAGATAACCAAAGAAGATCCAGAATATATTAGCACTAATTCTGAGATGGAAAGATATGATGCATTACAAAATGTGATTAAGCTCTTACTTAATTCCATATATGGAGTATTTGCTAATAAATTTAGTCCTATTTGTGATAGTGATCATGCAGGTAGTATTACTCTTACAGGTCAAGCGGTGGTAAAACAAGCTAGTGTTATTATTGATCAATATGCCAAAGAAAAATATGGCTATGAGGGTAAATCATTAACTCTTTATTCAGATACAGATAGCTGTCATGTTACCATTCAACCTATCTTAGATATAGCAAAGCTTGATATATTTGATAATAATAAGGTTACTAAGAAAGGTTTAGAATTAATTGATGATGATTTGGGAGTTTATTTAAATAATAAGATTAAAGAATGGGCTGGAGATAATTTAAATTCTGTAGATCCTCGTTATTTCTTTAAGAGAGAAGCTATTTGTGATGTCGGGGTATATCTACAAAAGAAAAGATATATATTACATATTTTAGATAATGAGGGGGTAGAGACTAATAAATTTAAATATGTAGGGGTTCAAATAGCAGCCTCAGCTACACCTAAGAAAGCTAAAGAATTAATCAAGAAGGTTATTGAAAATACGCTTTTAGAACATGATCAAGTTAAAGCTAATAGCCTTTATAGGAGCATATATGAATCCTTTAAGAATTTGCCAAGAGATGATGTAGCTCTTCGTGGTGGATTGAGTGACCTGGAAAAGGGAGAGTCTAAATCAGATGGTTTTGCTATTGGTAAAGGAACCGCTAATCATGTCAAAGGGGCCTTATGGTATAATGAATTATTACGTCATTATAATCTAGACGGAAAATATGAAATGATAGGTTCTGGCAGTAAAGTCAAAAAGATTTATATTTTACCTAATAAATTTAAGGTTGATACTTTATGCTATACTGGAACTTTTCCGGTTGAATTAGAAGAAGAATTTAAAGTAGATTATGTAGAAATGTTTGATGGTATTATTAAACCCCCTGTAAAATCTGTATATGAAGCGTTGACATGGGAGCTACCAGACATTAATAATGAAGTAACAACTAATATTTTTGAATTATTCTCATGATTAAGATATCCCATGAATGCCCTTTAAGTCTTCTTCCAATGTCTATTATTTGGAATGATTATGATTATGCTTTGGTGCATCTTTTTGAAAAATATCCAGATTATTATAAATTTTACGAAAATAGCGTAAAGACTAAGAGACATGTCTTATTAGATAATTCTTTATTTGAATTAGGTGAAGCATTTAACCCAACAGAATATGTCAAATGGATTAATAAATTAAATCCAACAGAATACATTATTCCTGATGCTTTGGGTGATAAGAATAAAACTATTGAACTATTTAATAATTTTATAAAAAATTATAGTAAAGATATCACCAAAGAAACCAAAGCTATTGGAGTAGTTCAAGGTTCTTCCTATGAAGATATAGTTGAATGTTATAAAACCTTAAATGATTCAGGTTTTTGCTCTAAAATAGCTTTTGCATTTATAGGAGATGCTTATACAAAAGCTTTTCCTCATCCTAATAAATGGGTATCTATGGCTATGGGTAGAGTATTGGTCCTTAGCAAATTATTAAATGATGGTGTTATTAATAAAAATTTACCTCATCATCTATTAGGAAGCTCTCATCCAAGAGAATTTAGTTTTTATCAAGGATCAGAATTTAATTGGATTGATACTTTAGATACATCTTCTCCTATTGTTCATGGTCTTAAGAAAATTAAATATAATGAACAAGTAGGAACATGGAATAAAGAATCTACTAAATTGGTTGATCTATTAGAAACCAAGGTTGATAATGTTCAATTTAATATTATAGAAAATAATATTAAACAATTTAAATTATATGTTAATGGTAAATGACATCATTAGAAGCTATAACTAATTCAGTACATGCAAACTATCCTCACTTACTGGCCGATTCTGTTTATATCCGCGATTATTGTTTTTGGGATTGTATTCGTAATCAAGAACTCCCGGTAAAAGAAATAGAAGAGGTCAAACCTTATCT
>TBL_comb48_EPIDRAFT_1001547_pt1 | contig 16860 bp, 35 predicted proteins | sample TroBogEpilimnion_37_FD_10681 | JGI IMG/M metagenome (IMG submission 10681)
CCGTGCCAACACAAACAATGGATGACGCACCACCTGCCCAATCAGCAGCAGCGCCAGCATTTAATGTGTCTCTAGCTACAGTGCCACCAATGCACTTAGCTCAACGGTATGTGCATCGTAAGGTATACGGAGTCAATGACTTTGACATCTTCGATCGTGCACGTGCTGACCATATCAACGTTCTTGTCTACGGTCCAACTGGTCCTGGCAAGACAACTGCTGTAGAAGCGTGGGCTGCTGAGCGTGGCTTGCGTATGGCTACAGTATCTGGCAATGCATCTATGGAGTCACGCCAGTTGTTCGGTGGCTTCATTCCAGACGGCAACGGTAGTTATGGTTGGATTGATGGTCCAGTAACTGACGTTGTGCGTAACGGTGGTGTACTACTCTTGGATGAGATGAACTTCATCAGCCCCAAGATTTATACAACGCTGTATCCCTTGACTGATGGTCGTCGCACCATCACATTACTTGACCACATGGGTGAGACTATCGAGGCTCATCCAGACCTCACTGTGTTCGCTACCATGAATCCAGACTACGTCGGTACTACACCGCTCAACTTCGCTATGCGTAACCGCTTCGACATCCAGTTGGCGTGGGACTACGATGATGCTGTAGAAGAGAAGCTAGTTGACAGCAAGGCTCTTCGTGGTCTTGTCAAGCAACTACGTACCGAGGCTGCCAAGGGTCAGTACGACACTCCAATCTCTACCAACATGCTGATCGAGTTCAGCGACTTTGTATCTAAGCTAGGCTATGAGTTCGCAGTAGAGAACTTCATCGCTCACTTCGGTGCGGAGGAGCAAGCATCAGTGCGCTTGGTATTCCAAGCACATGAGTACAACATCCAAGATGACTTCGGTATCGCACCGGAGATCAACCACAACGCTGCTCAAGCCGAGCCAACACTCGATGAGCAACTCAATACTTGGGTAGCACAATCACAAGCAACAGTCTAAGGAGGTGGTAAATGTTTAACGAAGACTTTGATGCTAGTCGGTACTACGAAGCACGTACCGAAGAGCAACAACTGCGTTCTGTTAGACTCAACGCTCTCTGTCGTGTGTACGAACAAGCCGACAGAGTTATTACCGGTGACCCAGTTTTGGTTCACGTGGTACCCGATGGCCCTGCGCCCGCATGGTCTGACGGCCAAGCAATCTACATCAATGCTCAAGAGATTGAGGAGATAGACCTTGAAGCGTTAGCTCAAGTCAACGGCCTCAACTTCCATGAGCTTGCCCATCATCTGTACACTCCCCGCAAAGGTACGGTGTTCATGAAGTGGGTCTTGGAGAATGGCTACATGGAGTCTGCCAATATGCTAGAAGATCAGCGTATCGAGACTCTGTTGGTCGGTAGGTATCCATCTATCGCACCATTCCTTACTGCAACAGTGGCTAGATGGCTAGCCCGCACACCTAACGATGCTGTAGGTAACTACATGCTGCTGCGTGGTCGTAGGTATCTACCACTTGAAGTTCGTGATGCATTCAGAGATATGTTCGCACAACCTGAGTTACTACCTGTCATCGCTGACATCGTAGATCAGTATCGTGTGCTTGCTTTCCCTGCTGACTACGACAAGGGTAAGGAACTCATCAAGCGTTGGAACGATGAGGTACTCAAGCCTCTTGGTTTCCAACCGCCTAAGGGTATGAATGGCTGTACTGGTCGTGACCCAGTAAGCAAGGGTCGTCCCGAGCCTGGCAAAGCACAGGAGCGTGACGCTAAGCGTGGTGGCAATATCGGTAAGCCTGACTCAGGTAAGCCTGCCAACACAAACAATCCAACCAACAATGCGCCTCAAACAATCCAAGATGCGTTAGACATGGCCAACAGCCAGCCTGACAAACAGAGTGAAGACTACACACCAGGTGAACCAATCGCTGGTGCAGGTCATCATGAGAGTCTTGGTGGTATACCAGATAGCGTACACAATATGCTTGAGGATGTTATCGAAGAGGTACTATCCCGCAAGGATGTACAAGCTGACATCAAGACCAAGCAGAAAGTAATCGTTGGCGGTGATGGTAAGCATAACGACGCTGTCAAGTCTGGCAGATTCGATATGACTAGCGTACCTGCTGATGCTATGGCTATCTATCGTAAGTTCGCACGTGAGCTAGAACGCTTGCGTGACGAGTGCGAGCCAGCATGGCACAAGGAAGAAGCAAGCGGTAGACTCAATGTTCAACGTGTAATCAGAGGCTGTGAGATTGATGAGGCCTTTGATCGTTGGGATGAGGGTACTGATGGTGCTGATATCGAAGCCGTCATCTTGGTTGACCGTTCCGGTTCCATGGGTGGTGGCAACGACCGTGAGGCATCCATTGCATGCTGGACTATCAAGCGTGCACTTGAGAGCATCGGTGGTTTAGTTACCGTCTATGCATTCGATGACGAGACAGAAGTTGCGTACACTCGCAATCAATCTGCTGATCGCATCAACTACAAGTTCATCTTCGGCAGTGGTGGTACTGATCCACACGGTTCATTGCTAGCAGCTGAACAATTACTCATGTCTTCACGCAAGAAGAACAAGATGCTGTTCATCATCACTGACGGTGTCTTTGACGAGAACAAGAACGATGAGGTCATCGCTCGTATCGCCAAGCGTGGAATCCTTACAGCTATGACACTTATCATGGCTGACCGAGACATGGAGTTCTACCAGGAACGCTACGGTTACAACGACAACAAGTTCAGACACGGTGCTGAAGTATTCGGTCGTGTGACTAGTGGTCGTGACCTACTCCCGTTCGCCAAAGCGGTTGTGACGGGCTCAATCAGAAAGCGAGGACGATAATGTACACAATCTATGACAGCCTAACAGAGACCTTGATAGAGGTCTTCAATGACTATGAATCAGCACAGATGTTTCTGCTTCATATCTCAGACGAGGTAGCAGATGGTGGGGCTAACCTAACTATCGAGGCTATCACGCCAGCACGTGAGTGGGCTCAAGATAATAACATTACCTTAGCAGCACTTGCATGAGTGATGTCCTAAGGCAGTCTGACCCTGCACGTTGGTTAAGTGAGATGCTCAGGCAGCGTGAGATTGAGCAGCTCAACACAAACAAAACAATCGTACGCAATTTACTAATCAAGCACGGGGCTGAGGATCTTATCCCTATGCTATTGGAGGACGAATGATTACATGCAGCCTATGTAAAAATGTATTAGGCCAAGACGACTCATATGTTGTACACAGTCAAAGAGTTACTTGCTGGGACTGTTACTTTGGAGATGAGGAGGATGATACATGGTAAATACATTCCTGCCATATGCAGACTTCAAGCAAGTAGCGCAATCCCTAGACGATAGGAGACTCGGCAAGCAGCGTGTAGAAGCGTTGCAGATTCTGAGGGCCAACCTGGGTCTAACTGTGGGCTGGCGCAATCATCCTGCCGCTGTCATGTGGCGGGGGCATGAAGGTCTGCTAGCCAAGTACACCATCACTATCTGTGATGAGTGGACTAAGCGTGGCTATGTGGATAACACCAAGCAACAAGTAATAGAACTCATGAAACAGTACAAGCTCAAGCCGGTCAAGAAACCTTGGTGGTTAGGTGCCCAAAAGTTTCATGAGAGTCATCAGTCTAATCTAAAGCGTAAGCTTCCTGAGCATTACGACTTTGATGTATCTGATGACATGCCATACCAATGGCCAACACCAGAGGGTACATTCCGTACGACTCAAAAGGATAAGAATGAACCTAAGAAAATCAAGAGAGCAACTAAGAAGATTGTTGGAGCTGAGGAGATCTAACGCAGCTTCAGCAGTACCAAACAAGAAAGCTTACAGCCGTAAGCGTAAACACCCAAAAAAGGAGATAGAGTGATAACTACAACCCGTAAGGAAGCAGTTACTCTCATTGAAGAGAGCATCAATAACATCATTCCTCTTGAAGATGAGAGGCTTGAGAAAGTTATCTATGCAGTCAACAATGATCTAGCTGTGCGTGACTGGGTTCTTGGTATGCCTAACAGGTTTACCATGGATGAATCCATGGAGTTTGTACGCTACATGGCTGTGCATACTACGGCGTTAGATAGTGTGCCGTTCATCACAGTCAATGCGCTATTTGAGTACGAACTAGGTAACTTAGACCATGCGGTTAAGATGGTTGAGTACGCCCTTGCAGTTAATGAGACCTATCCATTAGCTAAGTTAGTTGATCGGATGATCGGACGTATCCCACCAGAATCTCTCCCTATGATGAGAGCAGATTTAGATGAGACGGTCATAGCAGATTGTATGGAAGATGTAACAATCGGAGAGGAGGAATAAGATGCAGGAAGATATCGTATGGCAAGCAACAATAACCAAAGACATGGTGGAGGACTGGACTGAAGATGAGATTGACATGCTCATCACAGATCTAAACGACGCCGTAGAAATGACCTACAAAGATATGGAGCTAAACTAATGGCTAGATATAGAGTAACTATGCATGACCACATTATCTATGATTATTGGGTGGAAGCAGATTCCAAACAAGAAGCCATAGGTAAAGCTGAAGATAGTGCTGCTAATGATGAGAAGCACTTATGGACAGTAGATGAGATGGCTGGTTGGACAGACATCGGAGATATCTACGATGAGTCTGGCGAGGAAGTTTGACCAACACAAACAAATCAGCTAGACTGGAAGCATAGGAGGGTAAATGAGTGATGACGATCTATATGATCTACGCATCACCTTCAACGTAAAGCTGAAGAAATGGCGTGTAGATGACCAACGCAATAGAGAAAACCAAGAATGGTGTCTCAAGGTGTACGACCGCAATCTAGGGATGTGGATTAGTACCGCATCCAATGGCCTAGATAGACCCGGCGAGGCGTGCTTCATTGAGTCCATAGACGTAGTAGAAAGGGAGTAATAATGAAATGCAATTCGCACAAGTAAATATACGAAGCAAGGAGATACGCAAGTTGGTATCTAACTTAGAAACTGCCGGATATGAAATAAGAACCACAGCTAATCAACATATCAAGGTAGTCAACCCAAAGACAGGTAAGTCTGTATTCTTCGGGGCACAAAGCCTAGGAGATCCCAGAGCCGGTAAGAATATCCTGCGTGACCTGAAGCTCGTAGGATTCAATCAGAACATCAAACTATAAGGAGAGCAACATGGCTAAGAAAGTAACACAGACACTCAAGGCAAATCTAACTAAGAACACAGCTGTTGAAAAGGGTGGAGCATGGTTGCTTTACCTTTCTATTCAAAATGAGGGTGAGTCTAGTTTTGTAATGGACACACACTCAGCATGGTCTAACCCATCAGCTGCAAAGCGTTTTCTCAAGCAGGTGGTTCTAGACAACACACCACGTAAGTCAATCAAGATGGAAATCAGGGCAACAGATACTAACAACAAGCCTACACACATCGTAGGTGAACTAACCTATAAGGTGAATGCATAATGGACATGGAAACAGTAAGGCCCCGGACCTGCACAATGTGTTACGGTTCCGGGGTAGTGCAATGGTTAGCCAGCGATGGCTCGTTTGAAACAGAAGAATGCGAGTGCCAATACAAAGGAGAAATAAATGGCCAAGTTCCGAGTCCAATTCGATAGTACACGTCAAGGCACATTGATCTTCGAAGCTGAAGATGCAGATCATGCACGTGAGATCTACCAAGACCTTATCAATGGTCAAACATACCCGGATGAGATTGACGGGTATGAGGATACAGAGGTATCCGACATGACCTACTTTGAGTTGACTGACAACTCAGGTAGATTCATAGCAGAATAAACCGGCAGACAAAAGCCCCCGGCTCTTTATTGAGTCGGGGGCTAATGTTTGTGTTGGGCGCCCTATGCCCTATTCAATAGGGTCAGTTAGGTCATCCTCTAAATCGTCGAGGTCATCCTCATCGAAATCGAAGTCATCGAATCCGTCTTCAAAGTCATCTTCAAAGTCTTCATCAAATAGGTCTGGGTTGAGTTCGTCTGACATGGTTCTCCTTAGGCGTTGTCTTTGATTAGTTTTACTTCACAAGCGTCTGTGGTGCAATAAGCTTCGCCAATCGCATCAAACGCCATACCTGCATACACACCACTCAAATCAATTGGGAAGAGTTTCATGCGGGCTTCTTCGTATTCATCTGCATTACTTTGAGTGTAAGGCATCTGAGGATAGAGAGTATCATCCATAGCTAAGAATGATACGGTCTTGAGCTGACCATCATACATATGCAATACGGTGCCGATTGCATCTGACTCGGTCTTTGGATCAAACGATACGGTTACAGATACCGAGTTGTCTGACCAATAACGCTGTGCTGTTGCTGCCAGGGAGATCTTCTCATAGATAGATACTTCCTTCTCAGAACGCATAGAAGCAGATTGAATTGGGAAGTACACAACTGATGTTCCCTCTGGATCTGAAGCTGCAGGCTCGATACGATAGTTAGCCATTTTGAACAATGGGAGCATTGGGTCATTATTAGAGAACCGAATTGTACGGAGGAAGTACTTTCCGCCTGGTGCCCAGTGAACTCCTGGAGATTCTCCGGCTAGGATTGAAACTGTGCCGGATGGCTTAACTGTGGTCATCTTGATTGATTCACGGATACCAAGCCATTCTGAGTAGCTCTTATCATAGGCAGCTACAACTGAGTAGCCCTCGTCCATCCAAGTACGGAGTAGAGGCAAACCACGGTTATCAGCAAAGTTAGCAATACCGGAGATTGATGTTCCGATACGGCGGTTACGCTGCATGATTGCGTTTGTCTCTTCCCAGTGAGTTGGGATAAGCGTTACGGTCTTTGCATATAGATAGGCGAACTTGAGAGTACGCTTGAAGTCTTCTAGGCTATCGTGACGATTGATGTAGGTTTCTACCAATGTACAGCACTCCATTGATTCCAATGATTGTTCAGCACATGGATTATAACCGGCAGCACGCCAGTCTTTGTTATTGACCGGATCAGCTAAGCGGCCGTACTTACGGGTTGTGTCCATCCAGATCACGCCAGGCTCACCATTACGGGCAATACCATCAATGATTGCTGAGAGGTCTTGACCTACAGAGGCTTCGACTGAGTTGTTGGACATCCAACCCCATTCCATACGGTCTGGGTTCTTCTCATAGTTCTTAAGATTGATGAACTCTTCATCATCAATACGTCCGATCAGCAATTCGGCTGAGCGTCGTACGTTTCCAGAAACCACGCAGACACCAATGAGGTTACCGATGTCTGCGATGTCTCTACGGGTTAGTTTTTCTCCTGCTCGTCCGGCAAAGATTTTGCGGATGTGGTCATGGAGTTTAATGAGTGGATCGGGTCCAGCCGCAGTACCGCCGAAGGTCTTGATAAGGGTTCCTGCTGGCCGTATTTTTGAGTAGTCAAATACAGGGCACTTCGTATCCGGCTTAAGGTAGCTATTGATGAGGGCGGCTGTGCTTTCAACCCATCCTTCTCGGGTGTCGGGGATGACATATGTGTCTCCTTCTGTGCAGTCGTAGATGGTGAAGTCCTTGTCTGCACCCTTGTCATCAAACCCTACGCCTACTCCCAACATAGATGCTTCCATGAGGAAGGCGAACGGCTTGGCCGGATCAATCTTGGTCATAGAGTTTGTAGATACAAAGGAGCAGTTCTGCAAGGCTGCAGAATTCTTATGAACATTAACAAGTGGGGTTCCCATCATCCATAGGCCTCGGCCTGGTGGGGTCCACTTCAATTCGAATAGGCGATCAAAAGCTTCTTTAGCTGAAGCTTGAGCTTTGGCATCTGACCATGGGAGCCTTTGGCTCTTGGCGTGATCTTTCTGCAGTGAGTACATGCCGTTGATGACACGCTCACAGGTATCCACCCAAGTCTCTTTGGTTCCGTCCTCTTTAAGACGAGAGTATGTACGGAGAAAGGTAATCTCTCCCACCGAGTTGCCGGCCGCATCCTGATAGCCCCAAGGTACCTTCTTTGAACGGTACGAACTTACAAAATCGTCTGCAAGTTTAAACGAAAACATTACTCACCCATTTCTATAGTTTTTGGACTGTTATCAGGTCTAGCCATTTAGGCCTTGGTCAATGATGCGAGTAGTATTTTCCTCATCAATGCCGCCGCCAGGTATTTCTCTAAGTACGCTTGCCCTGTCTCCAAACAGAGCTGAGAGCATCCCTCCAGAGGATTGGCGCTGGGCCGTGATCTGGATGAACTCCTTATTTTCTTCTAACTTCTTGACTTCGCCTACCAATTTAAATAGGCGGTCAATTTCTTGACCGGTGTTTGGATCTGGATAACCACCGTTCAATTCTTCAGCAAAACGTGCAAAAGCGACTCTAGCGCCCTGCATTTCGATAATTGCGTTAAGCAAAGCTCGTAGCTGGTCCTTAGTTTTTACCTCAACCGGCAGGCTGAACTTGCAGCTGCTGTTAGGTTCAAATGCCGGACAGTTGGCTGCAACGAAGCAAGTGTTGCATTGACGGAACGAAGTTTGAGTACTTTGTAAGACTGGAACGTCAGCGATGATGTCTCTTCCGCTATCGTCTTTGTCCAAAATTGTTCTGTTGGTTACCCCAAAAACTGGCAATGTAAGGGTATCTTCTACGGCTCTAGGGGCAGAATTTTTCCGCACCTCAGACCCTCTGTTATCAGGAGTAGAACCCCTGGTTTCCGCTAGACCTGGGTCATCCATTCCACCACTGTGATCAGATAACTTACTGTTCAAAGACTTCTCCAATTGCAGGTAGGACCAAATAGCGAGGCGGGTTACCTCGTTACTATCATCATTCATAATCTTGTCGAAGTCCAGACCGGCCCGCTCGATGATCGCTTTGTAGCGAGGACGGGCTTGATCCTTCTGCTTCTTCTGATAGCGGACAAGTCTAGTGCCGTCCCAGACAATTGTCTCGCCTCTCATCATTGGGCTTAGCCAAGATAAGGTACTAGCGGTAGCCAAAGGAACCTGACGTAGGTTGTCAGGCTTGGCACAGGCAATGCCGTGGAATTGCAGGTCTGGGAACTGGCTCAGGAGGGCCCTAGAACGTGCTGACAGGCTCGTATCGTCCTCTAAGGATTCTCCTAGGAGTGCGACGTTAGGAAACTGAGATGCGAGGCTGTAAAGGCCTGTGTGGGCTGTTTCTGGGTGCCATATAACCGCATACCTATCTAAGCCAAACTCCTCGCCAAAGGTCTTCCTCTGGTAGTTGATCCAGTTCTGGCCCAGAGCTTTAGCATCCAGCTCAGTAGCCATTGTGATCCTATCAGAGTTAATAGCTAGGAAGTCCTGGTAGTCAGCCGCATAGTCCCCTAGCTCACGCTCTGTCATGTTGAGATCGTTAATATTATGGCCGCCACCATCCAGGTAGATTTTGACATCATCTGGAAAGCGTTCAGCCAAGATGTATTCCTTGGTCTTAGGCAAGCCACGCTTGACTAGGCGCCAATAGTTAATGCTTATATGTTTAGCCCCGATACTATTTAGGAGAGTTCTATGACTGGGTACTTCTCCGCCCATGAAGACTATATTCATTCGAACCTGTTAATCCTACTTCCTAGATGGGCCTCAAGAAGGGCAAGTCTCTGACGCTCTACTTCAGAGCGGAGATCTTCCCAAGGCTTTACCGGACGCTTGCTGCGTACAAACCTAGGGTTGGCAAACATAAGTGAGGGAATACCTTTAGACAGGGCATAGGCGCAGTAGTCTGCATCCGCATCAATAAATAGTTCTACTTTGCCCTGAGACATGGCGTAATCAACATGTCGTTGTCTTAATTCTTGACCCTCAAAGAAATACCTATCATCATAGATATCTGCATAGCCAAAGATCATATTGCTTTTAAGCCAATGATCTGTTTTCTGTTGAGACATGTCAGAGGTAATGACAGTGCGGTAGTGCTCCGCTATGACACGATAAAGACGAATACCATCAGGTATTGGATCCCCGACTTCCGTCATTAGCACGCCCTCTAGGGATACCAGTGCTGTTGCCATTGTTGTCCTCTTCTTCGTCCAAATGCTTCCACTCACAATGTCTTGCAAGAGAAGCTACCACGTATACCTTGTTACATAACTCGCATTGCCAAGGATTTTTAGCCATGCGCTAATTATAGTTACTTATACTTACTTTCGCTCTTTAACTTCTTAGCTTCACGCTTTTCTTTTAGAGACATCTTTGCCTCTTTTCTATCGTTTTTATTGCCTTTTTGTTCTTTATTGGCCACGAAGTGTTCTCCTTATCAGTACATCAGTATTTGGTAGCTCTATGCCGTAGAGCTCTTTCTGTTTACCGGCATTAAATGCAGTTAAGTTATCTTTAATCGTTCTTAAAGCCTGTACAGCACCGGAACGTTTTCCAGCTTGCCAGCGATAGTTGTTGTAGTCTGCGTATCCGGCCCCTGTTTTGCTAAAAGCAATTTTACGGCTGGAGTGAATCTCATCATAAAGAGCAGCAGCCTGCTCCATTGCAAGTCGTAACTTACGTTCAGCATTTACTTTATATGCAGTGTTAGTTGTGTTTCTAACTTCATTGAGAGCATCAGTGTAACGCTTAACCATTCCCACAGCTGTGTCGTGATCACGTTGCGTATGATTTTCCCAAGCACGGCTGTAAGGCGGTGAAGGATTACGATCCGGCTTTACTGTCCAAGTATCTTTGGTCAAGTCATAAGCAGCATAAGGATTAATATCACGGATATCAGACTGTGGGTTGACATAATAAGTAAGTTCATAGCCCTCCCAATTACGAGTCTTAGGCATGAGTTCTGCGTTGAACCCGTCGTTAAAGTTTTTAGCGATCTCTTCATCAGAGAAGCCGGTGAACTCAGGGTTATGTTGACGGAACAACACATAGTTGATTCCTACTAAGCAGTCTAGGTCTCCAGGCATACGTGCTGCCTGCCATTGGTAAGAAACTCCCGAACCTGCAAGCCATGCATGGGTCCACAAGCCTGGGGCTTCGTAGTGCCTACCTAGGTAATCAAAGAGTTGGGAAAGAATGCCCATACGAACCCAATGCTTGAGCTCTTCACCCTGGAAGAGGGTGGGGTCTAGCACTAAGGCTGGTGCACTGAAATAGGAAGTAGACCCCGGTGTAATCACCGGTGTCTCTCCTACAAAGTCCCCATATTCCATAAGCGTATTCTCCACCCTCTTCGTCATTACGTCACGGCTTGAGGAGAAAAATTATGCTGTTGGAGCTTCTCCTGTAGCGGCATTGCTCTTCAAAACTACATATTCTGCAGCAGATTGAGCTTGAAGATCCATGAGAATCTCAGAACTATAGCGTCGTACCTCTAGAAGAGTTGACTCACGATTTACTTTGAGGTTAAATACTTCAGGCTTACGCTCTACAAAGACATTACCCTCTTCTGTAACCAATACAGCAAAGCCATAAGCAATGTTAGGCTGTGTAGGGGTTGCAGTTGGTTCAGCAGCGTCTGTGATGTTGTGAACTGTTGCATCTGCATCTGGGATTGTTACGTCGGACATGATTCTTCCTGTTCTATTCATATAGGCCGGCTTTTTTACGGTTTTGTTCTACTACAAAGGTCTTAGCAGGACAGAAATCACACAAGTACACTGTTGTACTTGCAGACTTTGCTGCACTCTCAAGACCAATATCTTTACGAAGCTCATCTGTTCCTTTAGGAACTAGACGCTTATTCTTGTTCTTCCAATCATAGCAGCCTTCAACTGGACGCAAGTGAAGGTTGAAGCACCTCATTGCATCTTCATAGAAGGTCGCTTTAGTAGTATAGTAGTCAGGATCAATATCTGCAAGTCCGCCACCCACTTTGTCACGCAAATTTTTAATTACTTGCTTGCGTACCTCTGGGCGTGAATACGTTTTGATACCGATCTTTGACAAGAAGCCTGAATGCGGAATGCCAGCAGACTCATGCTTATCAATCATAACTTGAAGCAGTACATCGTCATCTGGGTGCCCCTCAAAATCGGGCAACTCTTCGATAGTCTTGCAGTTATAGCAATAGAGCAGGCGAATATAAGGACCATCGTCCTTAATGTTCGTCCAGGTCTTGCCTTCGTCAGCGGGGTTAGCTCCACCGCCCAAAATAGGTAATGACATTGCGCCTCCTTCTGCTTTTAGTATACCCGATAAACTCGGGGATGCCAAATCGTGTTACTCTTCTTTCCAGTCTTTTTCTTCATCAGAAACTGTGCCACCAAGCTGACGCTTGTTTCTAGCCATCTCTTGTTCGGCTGCGGCAATATCTGCAGACCAATCGTAACCTTCTTCTCCCATCTTAGGGAGGGATTTAGTAGCCTTAGGGCTACGTCCACCAGCTACAGCAGACTGCTTAACTACATCTTCTGTAGTAACTGCAGGCCTGCCAGGAGTAGCAATTTTATCACTGAGAGTTCCGGTACGGGTACTCTCTAGTCTAGCTATGCGGTTACGTTGGGTAATTCTACGTATAGCCGCATCAGACCTAGCATCATTCCTTGCGCCCTCTGTGTTTTGAATAGGAGAAACGAAATCAATATTTGCCGTATCATGTTTTTCTTGATCGTAGTGCAGCTCACATAGATCCATCTTGCCACTGTACTTAGGATGGTTACTATTAAAATCTACTGTAAATAGGGCAGGAGTATACTTGCGGTGAGAAGCCTCGCAGCCGGGAAACTTTCCATTACGGATTCTGCCGTTGGTACCGTACCTGACTGGATCAACGTCGGTATACACGCCGTTTTCAAACCTATTTTCAGACCTAAAGCCTTGGTTATCTACCCTACGGACTTTACCAATTAAGTCTTCTTTACCGGGTTGCTGACCTAGATCGTCCTGCTCTTCATCCATGTTAGTCCTTTGTTGGGTCTTCCATATTGATCATACGCATAACGGATTCATCTCCGGCCCGCATATTGCGCTTAATCTGTTGGTCACGGAATGAATGAATTGTGGCTTCTTGCTGTCCAGTCTCAAAATGTTCTGTTCTTGTAGCTGGCTCTTCTTTAGGAACATCGTAGGTTACTTGCTCCGGCTCAAACATCGCATCTTTTACCTTATTGAAGGAATGACGAAGTCGCATCCCTCTTGTCATAGGGAAGTTGATTACGTTGTTTGTTTCTTCATTCACAGTATTAGTATGTACCAAGCATCTGGTTGTTAGAGATATCAGCTACTGGTGTTGGGGTGCGTGGCTTAGATGAAGCTGTCATATCTGTAGGAGCAACCATTGTAGGAGCTTCTTGATCAATGAAGTCATAGTTCCAGTATGGGTGAAGACCACGGCGGTTAGCCAAAGTAATATCGTCACCGGTACCCTTAGCAACTTCAGTGTTAGGACGGACCTTGCGGTACTTGCCGTCGGTTGAGCCTTCTTCTAATCCACCATTGAGTGAACGTGAGTTGTTAACTGCCATTTATTTCTTCTCCTCATTGCGAACGGGTGTTGCGAGTGAAATTCTCTTTGTAGCCTCAAGCTTACCGGCGTCACCGTTCATAGATGCTTTTGAGGCCTGAACGCCTTTACGTGGGCGGATTGGAAGTCCCATGTGTTTCTCCTAATTACTTAAATAGCTAGTAGGAATACTACCATTTCCATGTACTGATGGGTCCTCAATCATTACATTTCTTGTCTGATTAACTGGGGGAGCCACCGTTATTGCCGGATTAGCACCCCTAGGGTTAGGAAAGCTTGGGTTTCCCACAGCCTGCATATCTCTGCTGACTGCGGCATCCATGGCCACCTTCTTAAATGATGGAATTGGGTTCACTTGCCGTGAGCTGTCTTCTTTGCTGGGGCAGCCTTCTTAGCCTTAAGAGTCTGCTCGGCCATCTTAGCCTTAGCAGCGTCAGCTGGAGTTAAGACCTTAAGCTTCTTAACTTTGTAGCCCTTCATGTCCTTGCCATTAGGATCTTTGATCTTAGACATTATTCACTCATTCCTTGTTTGACGTGCTGTTGCATCTTTGCATTTCTACAGTTACTGCAAGTCTTCCCATCGTGGCTATACATAGCCTCTACTGGAGCCATAATTTTACCGCAACGGTGGCAATCTTTGCTACCGACGTAAATAGTTTCGTTGGTTATGTACTCACTCATTCTCTGACTCCTCGCCTTTGACTGCATTTTCAAATGCCTTCTTACGGCTGGTGCCACGATAAGCAAACTGCATACCGCTAATAGAATCCTGTACGGTATCAATAACACGAGAATAGATAGCTTTTTTATTCATTATGCATTTCCTAACGTGTTACGTGAGGTTCCTTCGAAGCCGGCAGGATCACGAGTGTAATCTACACGACGTGGCTCATCATAGGCCTCATTTACATCCATGACATCCATAATTCCTAGCTCACGAGTACGGTAGCCGTAGCGTGGTGGAAATAGGTTTACCTGTGGAAGCGGTGGGCGAACAATGTCTTGGAGCAATGCTGAAGGCATATTAATAGAATAAAGTGCACGAGTCATTAGCCCCTCTTGCATGGAAGAGAATGGACCCATGTAGTCGTACCGGAGCATTGATGGCTCTGGATCCTCACTTACAACAGGACGACCCTTGCTATGATCATAGACGCTATCTTGATTCATCGAACTTCTTCTGCCATTCAGATCGGCTACTTATTGTAGGAGCACCTGGGTTTGTAGGATTAGGACGAGGCTTATCTCCGTAAGCACCTAAAGCTTCAGCACCAGCAAGACTAGAGCTTACGCCCAGTACATTTCCGGCAGCGGGGGTATTTTTTCCACCAACTATTGGCCTACCAAGAGGTAGTGGTACAGCTCGTATGTGAAAACCCGCATTCTTTTTATTAGGCTGATTTTCAAAATCTGGAACAGACTCTCCATTAGCTCGGCGCATATTAACATCTGCCGTAGCTTTAGCATGAACCTTTTTTAAATGATCTAAAACACCACTCCATTTAACTTTATCTTTTGGGCTTGTCGCACTTTTTTTATCTAGATAGCTGATGACATGGCTAAGAGGATACCAATAACGTTCAGAATCTCCTTTTGGAACAACATACTGAGATATTGCATGATTATGAGGAACATCTTTTCCCCTATCAACACCAAATATAGATCCAAGATTTAAACTGATGCCAGGACTAAGGTGATCAAGAGGGTGTCCACCTGCAGCTCTTAACATTGGTAGACCTTCTTTATCAAATGGATGTGGCTCCGAAAGATCATATTCTTCTCTAGACATTGCATCATTCTGCACATCACCAGTAGGGATGTCTACATTTTGACGCATGCCATGCATGGCCCTATCTTCCGGAGAATAATTTGCTGGCATTATGACCACCTAGGAGTTAGATGTGAAAAAGCGTTAGCTGTGCGAGGATTAAACTCAGCAGGAACATTAGATGAAATATTGGCCTTGCCATCATTGACAAGATGTGGGGCTGGAGCAAGTGATTGCTGCGGGGTGTTGCGTACAACATCCATGGTAAGGGAGCCATCATTATCTACAAGCTTAGGGCGAACCTTCAGTCTGCGATCTGGTTGCATATTTTCTGGCCATAGGTATTGCGCTGGATCAATACGCTCACCACGGTGAACACCACGCTGGTAGGCACGTTGGTTCTGACGATTCTTAAGAGAGTCTAGGACTGTATCTGAGACTGCATAGGGCTTACCTTTATCGTCACGACGTGAACGAATAGTTCCTAGGTAGCCATCTGGATATTCAGCCTGAGGGGCACGGCCTACGCCAATACGAAGGAAGTCCATTTCACTTCGTGGCACGATAGGAGTACCGCCACCACCCGTAGTAGTGTACGCTCCAATGAAACCGCTAGCACCGAGGTACTGCCAGTTTTGATGCGACTCAGCCATTTATACTCCTTAGACGTACCCAGTATACCCCTAAAAGCAAAAGGCTGGGGGTGTATTCCCCCAGCCAATTACCTATTAAATTACTTAGCTGCGTCTACAGCTGCCTTAGCTACAGCCTTTTGAGCATCTGCAACCGCTGCATTAGCAACGCTTGTAAGAGCCGCTGTTGAGACTGAGTCAAGGTGTTCCTTCTTAGCAAGATCGTTTACTACACCCTTAGGATTAAACTTGGCAATGAGTGGACCAACTACACCAACAACTGCTGCAAAGGCAACGTGCTTGATGCGGTGATCTCCATGAGACCAGATAGCAACTGCAGCTGCTGCGGTTGCGTATACATAGTTCTCAACGAGTGCTTTTTCTGACTTTGGTAGATGCATTTATTTTCCTTCTGTTGTGGTTACATTGTTTACGTAAGGTGTAACAATATGGGACTCAGCCTGAACATTCGGGCTGGAGGAGGAGTAGCTTGGTTGTGCAGTTCCTGCTAAACCAGCAGAGATTGCAAGACCAATATGCTTTATATCCGGTGCAAAGCCAGATGCGGCCCACGCAGTGAACGCAGCCGAACCGCCTATACCCATAGACACTGGACTTTTAAGATTGAACTTAATCATTCTTATCCTCCTGCCTCCAGTATAGCCTGGAGATATGTAATATGCAANTCATGGACGGTTGTCCTCTACNCCCATATGATCCATCATTAGAGTTACGTGCCTACGTAGCTCCTCAATATGGTTATGGGTGGCCTGATCTAGTTTCAGGTCTTTACTAATAATACGCCGATCTTCATCTCCCGACCGGTTAGTTGCATTTAAAATAAGACCAGATAGGAGGATAGATTCTAGGGACACTATTAAAGTTAACAGGCCATATGGGAATGCCTCTACAGGGACTATTACCCAAGCACCCCACCAGATGATGTGGAATAGAAAGAACCAGGGCGACCCAAAAGATACGGCCGCCCAGTCAGAAATCTTATGGAATAACTTCATGAGCCTGCCTTAGCTACCATAGAGGTGTAGGTGTTTTGACCAATTACGCCCTTTTTCTTATCTGAAGCTAAGCCTGGATACTTGCTCTGGTA
>TBL_comb48_EPIDRAFT_1001559_pt1 | contig 16766 bp, 13 predicted proteins | sample TroBogEpilimnion_37_FD_10681 | JGI IMG/M metagenome (IMG submission 10681)
GATCGCCGCAAGCGCCTCGGCGCCGACGCCGACCAGCCGCACCGCCTGCGCTACAAGCCGCTGCTGCGCGGCTGACGCCGATCGTCTGCGCCCTCGCGGTAGCGTGGGGGTCTCATTCGCGGGCCGGAAGGTACGGCCCGCAGCCTCGGAGGTTTTCAAAATTTCACAGCGATCCGGCCGGACGCCGAATGAAGAATCCCTGCTGAGACTGGGTGACGAGATCGCCAATGGCGGCAAGGGTCCTCGCCATGGCCGCAAGCGCAACGCCCGTCGGCGGCGCACGGTCCGACGCGTCGGCCTCGTGCTGCTCGCCGGCGTGCTCCTCATCGTCGGCGCCGGTGGGTACGAGTTGTGGACGGCCTACCAAGACTTCAAGCGCACCCAGAGCAGCAATCTGTGCGGCCCGAATCAGATCTACTGCAAGGCCGAGTCCCTCCACGGCAGCTTCAACATCTTGGCCGTCGGTTCTGACTCCCGGGTTGGCCTCACCGGGCTCCTCGCCAAGCAAACCGGAGCGAACGCCGTCTCCGGTCAACGATCCGACGTGGTCAAGATCTTCCACATCGACACCGACGCTCGCACGATCTCCGTCGTCTCCATCCCCCGTGACACCCTCGTGCAGCTGGTGGCCAACCAGTCCATCTACGGACGGTTCAACCGCATCAACGTCAACCTGGAGGCTGACGGCAACCCGAGTCTCCTCGTCCGCACGATCGAGGCGAACTTCGGGATCCCGATCAACCACGTGATCGTGGTCGGCTTCGGCGGGCTCATCGGAGCGGTGCAAGCACTCGGTGGTGTGCACATGGACTTCCCCTACCCGGCCCACGACGAACTGTCGATGCTCTCCATCAAGCACACCGGCTGCCAACTCGTTGGTGGTGTCCAAGCGTTGGCGGTCGCTCGGAGTCGCCACTTCTACTACAACGTCGACCACAACCCAGTGTTCCCGCGCAACGCCGTCGACCTGACCTACGGGCAGTTGGCCGCTCAGGGGTGGATCTACGACGGCACGAGCGACTACGGCCGCATCGACCGACAGAACCAGTTCCTCCGTGCGCTCATCAACGCGGCGAAGTCCAAGTGGGACCCGCTCACCATCAACGCGTTCTTGAGTGAAATCCCGAAGGGCATCACCATCGACTCGAAGTTCGGATTCTCCGAACTCGTGAACTTGGCGGTCAAGTTCCATGGGTTCAACCCCTCGGACCTGCAGGCCTACACCCTGCCCACCTACGGCGTGGTGCAGAACGGTGCCGACGTGCTGCTCGTCAACCAGCCTGATGCCCAGCAACTGCTCGTGAAGATCTTCGGGCAGGTGGGAACCCCTGGCGGCCTCGTTGAGCCCACCAACCCGCCACCGGATGCCTCAGGCGGAACGCCGCTTCCTCCTGCGGTCGCGACCCCGACCACCACCACCACTACGACGTCGCCGACGACCACGACGACGAGTGGATCGACGGGCAGCACCGTGCCGAAGACCACGACGACCACCGCCCCGGTGCACACCGAGCCGTACTACACGTTCAACCCGACTGCCTGCTGAGGGACCGTCCCTGCGAGACGGTCGAAATCCTGCTTCGATAGGTCAGTGCTCAGCTTCTCGCCGCAACCACCCACTCGACTGCAGCGGCTCTACCGCGTTACATGGGGTCGGGTGTTCGCCGCACTCTACGACCGCTTCCTCGCAGGCGCCGAAGCGGGCAAGCTCGGCCGCCTCCGGGCCGGGGTTGTGGGCGATGCGACGGGAGTCGTCCTCGACATCGGCGCTGGGACGGGGATCAACCTCCGGCATCTCGCCGAGGACGCGCAGATCATCATGGCCGAGCCCGACCCGCATATGGCGAGCCGGCTCGCCGCTCGAGCTGCCGCGCTCGGCCGTGACGTGGACCTCGTCCTCGCCCCGGGGGAGCAGCTCCCGCTCGACGATGGATCGGTGGACCACGTGCTGTGCACCCTCGTGCTCTGCACGGTGAGCGACCCGGCAGCCACCCTCAGAGAAGCCCATCGGGTGCTTCGACCTGGAGGCACGCTCCACCTCTTAGAGCACGTCCGATCCGAGGTGGAACGAACGGCCAAGATCCAGGATCGTTTTCGCGCTCCGTGGTCGGCGATGGCCTGTGGCTGTCAGGCCAATCGCGAGACTGAAGCGCTTCTCGTTCCCGCGGGATTCAGCGACATCAACCTCGAGCACCTGACCCTCAGCGGTTGTGGACCGATGCTCAGTTCAATGATCGTCGGACGGGCGACCAAAGCCCCGTAGTCCTCTACGAGAGACCGACGATGGTCCCATCGGTCGTCACGTCGATGCGTTCAGAAGCTGGGTGCTTGCCGAGGCCTGGCATCGTGCGCATGGTGCCGCAGATGGCGTAGGCGAAGCCCGCACCTGCAGAGGTGCGGATCTCTCGCACGGGCAGCCGCCAACCAGTCGGAGCACCGAGCAACTTCGGATCTGACGAGATCGAGAGGTGGGTCTTGGCCACGCAGACCGAGAGGTCGCTTAGCCCATTGGCCTCGAGCAGCTCGAGTTGCGCAGCTGCAGCAGGGGAGAGGTCGATGCCATCGGCACCGTAGACCTCGGTGGCGATGCGCTCGAGTTTGTCGGCAATGGGGAGGTGGTCGGGGTAGAGCATCGTGAACGATGCCCCTCGGCCAATGGCCCGCAGCACCGCTTCGGCCAGTGCCACCGCCCCAGCTCCACCATCTTGGAAGTGGGTGGCCACGATGGCCTCGGCACCATGCGCTGCGGCGATGGCAGCGATGGCCTCGTGCTCGCTTATGTGGTCGCCTGGAAAGGCATTGATGGCCACGACTGGCTGGACCCCGTGGAGGTTCATGATCCGCAGATGCGCGGCCAAGTTGGCGGCACCGGACCGAACGTCGTCGGGGGATTCCTCAAGGATCTCGGGGGGTAGCGGTTTGCCAGCGACGATGCGGTAGTTCCCCGAATGGGCCTTCAAGGCGCGCACCGTTGCGACCACGACGCCGGCATCGGGAGTCAAGCCAGACGCTCGACACTTGATGTTGAAGAAGCGCTCAGCCCCCATATCGGCACCGAAGCCTGCCTCGGTGATCACCACGTCTGCGGTTCGAGAAGCGATGAGGTCGGCGATCACCGAGGAGTTCCCGGTGGCGATGTTGCCGAATGGGCCGGTGTGGATCATGGCCGGCGTGCCTTCGAGCGTCTGGAGGAGGTTGGGCTTCAGCGCGTCGACGAGGAGGACCGCCATCGCCCCAGCGCACTGCAGCATCTCGGCGGTGACTGCGGTGCCGGAGCTCGAGTACCCAACGACGATGCGCCCTAAGCGGTACCGCAGGTCAGCCAAGTCCCGAGACAGGGCCAAGATCGCCATAACCTCTGACGCGGCGGTGATATCGAAGCCACTGTGGCGTTCGATACCGTCTTGGGCATCGCCTTGCCCAATCGTGATGGAGCGCAGGCTTCGGTCGTTGACGTCGAGTACCCGTCGCCAGGTGATGGTCGGAAGATCGATGTCGAGTGCGTTGCCCTGGAAGAGGTGGTTGTCGAGCGTCGCGGCGAGGAGGTTGTGCGCAGCGGTGACGGCGTGGAAGTCGCCGGTTAAGTGGAGGTTGAGGCGCTCCATGGGGATGACCTGGCTAAAGCCACCACCAGCGGCGCCACCCTTAATGCCGAAGGTCGGTCCGAGCGAAGGCTGGCGCAACGTCACCACGGACTTGACCCCAAGGCGGCCGAGCGCTTGGCCGAGGCCCACGGTGGTCGTGGTCTTGCCCTCGCCGAGGGGTGTGGGGGTGATCGCGGAGACGAGCACGTAGGCCGCGCGCTTGGTCATCGGCGTTTCGAGCGCACTGAGCTCAACCTTGGCGACGTTGCGACCGTAGGGTTCCAAGTGGATGGGGTTGAGACCCATTGCTTCGGCGACGTCGCTGAGTGGTGCGAAGGTTGCGCCTTGGGCAATCTCGAGGTCGCTGAGCATGGGGATGCCTTCTCGCTGGTGGAATGTTCGTTGAGTAGTTTGGCGCAGATCGGAGCCAGTCGAACCCCATTTCTCGCTCCGTCGTGGTACCCTGCTCGTCGAGGAGGGATCATGCGAAAGGTCGCGATTGTTCGCGCAGCATCACCAGCACTGTGGCTCGTCTCGATTGTCGCAGCCCTGCTCTCCTTCGTGCTCTCCACGGGATCGGCGAACGGTGCCATTGGCTATCCAGGACCGATTGCGCAACCAGGACTCCCGCAGGGCCCAAGTCTTGGTTCGATCGACGTCAACCGCCGAGGAACCACCGGATGGGTCCAAGGGTTCGATGACAACTCGTCGGTTTGCTACACCATTAACAGCCAACAGGCGGGTTGTGGCACGACTGAGAGTGGCAAGCGGAGTCCCTACGCGTTCTTCTACCTTGCGGTCTTCACGAGGAATCACGCCTGTCCGCTCACTGGAACGATCTACGCCCAGGTGACGTTTGACCCCGGAGCCCAGACTGGTCCGGAGGTGGCCGTCCACCTCGGTGTGAACACCTTGCGAGTCATAGGTTCGAAGACGATCAATGGCGTGACGACACGCGTGGGAATCGCCCTGCCATTCACCGTTCTCGACCCATGCGTACCTCCAACCTCCTCGACGACGACCACGACCCAGCATGGTGGATCAACCACGACCCAGCCTGGTGGATCAACCACAACATCGACCCCAACGGGGAGCACGACGTCCACGTCAATCCCGAACACCACCCCAACGACATCTGGACCCATTGGGACCGGTACGGTTTCGCCGGGCATCCCCTATCCCTCCTACGACGTCAATAACCAAACGCCCACTCAGGCGGCGAAGACCGTGACGACAGTGATTTCGATCGTGGCAGCAGCGGCAGCAGCTGCAGCTGCGGCTGCAGGAGCAAGTGGTACTCTCGGTGGCGCAGGTGCCGCGGGCGGTGGCGACGGTGGCAGAGAAGAAGAGTCCCCAGAGCCGATTGAACCGGTCGACCAAGGTGGCGAAGCTGGAGTTGCTGGCGAGCAGCCGCTCGACGAAGGCGGCGCTGAAACTGGAGGCGATGACGGCGTGACGGGCGAGCAGCCGCTCGACGAAGGCGGCGCTGAAACTGGAGGCGATGACGGCGTGACGGGCGAGCAGCCGCTCGACGAAGGCGGCGCTGAAACTGGCTCAGGAGCCGAAGAATCTTCCGATTCGAGCGCTTCGAGTCCTGAGGCTCTGGCGGATGACGATGAGTAGGGCTGCAATGAACATTTGGGGAAGTCGATGACCTTCCAAGGACCTATGGGCGGTGAGGGGCACTTCGGCCACGGAGAACCGTCAGGGCAAGAGCACCTCCTCTCGCACATCCCTGATACCCCTGACGATGGCAAGACCGAAGCTCGTCGTATGGAGCACATTCGACTCGTCGAGGAGGGTGCGGGTGACCGTGGGTGGCTCTGGCGACTTGCCGGATACCGTACCGGTGACGAGTTGTACTACCGCGGACCTGCGATCTTCGCCCGATTCTCCAAGATGTTCTCGTGGCCACTCATCGATTCAAAGTGGTCGCAGGCGATGTTCGGGAACCTCTCGTTCCTCATCCCGATCATCGGTTGCATCGCTGGAATCCTCACTGCCGTTCAGGTCCATGGTCAGGCGCTCCCGCCAACGTTCCCCCTCATGGCAACCATCACTGGGCTTGCCATCGTTGACCCTGTTGCGGGAGTATTCGCGTTCGCCCCGATTTTCCTGGCAGCGTTCTTCAACGGGAATGTCTGGACAATCCATGAGGCAGTGACCTTGTTCGTGTTGGGAGCAATGTGGATCCCCGGACCACAGATCGGTCGACGGCTTCGTCCCCTTCAGCGGCACCTCCATCGCAAGGGATTCGACCGAATCTGGCATTTCTTCGGCGATTACGTGGTCCAGGGCGTGATCACTGCCTTCATCGTCGGGAAGTTCGTGTTGATCATGCCGATCGTTTCCGGCGTGGCCGTTCCGATTGCGGACTGCGAGCGAAAGATGTGGATTGTGGCGATCTGCGCAGTCCCGGTGCGCCAACTTCTCGAAACCGCGAGTCGAGAGTGGTTCCCGCGGCGATTGGCGGTCGTGGAACCGAAGGAGATGCCGCATCGGAACCGCTGGCTGACGCTCTTCTTCGAAACGGTGGTTCAGGGCATCATCGTCGTCGGTTGCTTGGAGACAGCGATTGGCTTCTGCTGGCAGCTCTGGGTCATTTCTGGCGTGTACGCCCTCATGTTGCTCACCGAAGAGATTGAGGCCGAGTTCCCTCAAGTGACGTGGCTCCACAGGATTGTTCCAGTGGGAGTCGCTCGCATTGTCGTGGTCATCGTCGTCGGTCAGTTCGCTGCTCGGTACTTCATTGGCCAAGGAGTCCACAGTTCTCAGCAACTCACCTCGTCAATTTTCATCATCGTGGCCCTCATGCTCTTCGTCTTGGCCTCGCTCGCGAAGTTCCCTGGGAAGCCTTGGGGCGCTCACGATCTGTGGAAGCCGATCGGAGCGGCCGCCATCGTGATGCTCATTCTCTTGTTCACGCAGAGCGTCAGTTTCGCCTAGCGCCCCCTTCGTTGTTGGGAACGACAACGCCCATCCCGAAGGATGGGCGATGTGGCACTGCGGATGTGGAGGAGCGAAGCGTTCAGCGCGTTGTGACCGAGTAGGTGTCCCGCCCCGAGCGCAGCAACGCACCAGGAAGCGTTCCCGTAGGCAGGCCATCGTTGACGATGGTCACCCCGTTCACCATCACTCGGCGGACGCCCGTGGCGGCGGCGAGCAGACGAGGGCTGTTCCCGGGGAGATCCTCGACCATTCGAGCGGGTTCGGAGTCCACCGTCTCAGGATCGAAGATGAAGAGATCAGCGGCCGTGTTCTCGGCGATGATGCCGCGGTCACGAAGTCCGAAGAGCTCGGCCGGTTGCTTCGTCATCATCATCACGGCGGTCTCTACAGGGATGAGTTTCCGTCCACGGAGGCAGTCGGCTAGGAACGCAGTCGGGTAGTTCGATCCGCACATGCGGTCGAGGTGGGCACCGGCATCGGATCCACCCACCATGGCGCGGGGATCGGCCCAAGCGTTTGCTCGCATGAGCCACGTGGCGTCGTCGCCATCGGTGGGCTTCGGCCAGATCACGGTGCGCAGTCCGTCGGCCACCACGATGTCGAGGAGGGTGTCGAAGGGGTCAGCGCCGCGTTCGGCAGCGATCTCACCAACTTCTCGCCACTCGAGGCCGGCGTTCTCCTCGGCGAAGGTGTCGCCGATGATGTAGCTACCCCAGCCTGAGAGTCGACGGAAGACCCCGGCATCTTTGGACTTGGCGCACTCGTTCAGCTTGGCTCGAACACCAGGGCTCTTGAGTGCCTCGACGCGCCACTCGAGGGGGAGCCCCATGATCGGGCCCCACCCGGGGATGAGGAAGAGGGCGCAGTGATTCTTGAAGCTCATGTTCATCGGCACGAGCGTCGGCATGGTGAGGGCCACGATCTTGCCACCACGAGCTGCAGCGCGGTCGGAGACTTCGAGCTGGTGCTCGGTCTTCTCCGGGTCTCGTGCGTCGACCGTCAAGAGGTTCCAGTTGAGGGGACGGTTGGCAGTGGCCGTCATGTCGGCCATGAGCTCCTTCTCGTCCTCGGACAGCCCGTCGAGACAGCCGCTCGTGATGTACTCGAGCGTGGTGCCTTCGTTGGCCTCAACCTCACGGGCGAAGGCCAGCATCTCGCGGCGATCGGCGAAGCGCGAGGTGATGGCCTTGCCATCGCCGTCGGAGTGCGTGCGTGACTGACTGGACGAGAAGCCGAGGCCACCTGCTTCGATCGAGGAGCGCAGCAGGGCGACCATCTGGTCGATCTCCTCGTCGGTTGCGACCTGCTCACCTCGTTCAGCGCCCATGACCATGCGACGGATGGCGCAGTGGCCAACGAGGAACCCAGCGTTCACCCCGAGACGGCCTTGCAGGGCGTCCAAGTACTCCCCGAACGTCTCCCAGTTCCACGGCACGCCCTCGGCCAGCGCGACGAGCGGCATACCTTCAACCTTGGCCATCATCTCGGAGATGTAGGTGGTGTCTTCGGGGCGAACGGGAGCCAAGGTGAACCCGCAGTTCCCAGCGATGATGGTGGTCACGCCGTGGAGGTTGGACGGTGACGCAGAGGGATCCCAGAAGAGCTGGGCATCGTAGTGGGTGTGGGGGTCAACGACACCCGGCATGACCATGAGGCCCGTGGCGTCGATGGTCTCCGTCGCCTCTTCGGTGACCGTCCCGACGGCCACGATTCGACCATCACGGATGCCGATATCGGCCACCGTTGGCGCCGATCCCGTTCCGTCGATGACGAGTCCGCCCCGAATAATGGTGTCGAGCATGGTTCCCCCTCGGTTCGCTGTCGCCAATCTAGCCAACCTCGAGGATGGGCTCCGGTGACGCGTCCGCGAGGTGTGGCGCATCTGCGACGATGGAGGGGAACGAGAGGATCCCCCAATGACCGCCATGAATGAACTCGTCGTCCTCGCAGAGCGCCCAACGACGATCATCGAACCCCAGACCTGCCGCCTCGAGACTGCACCCATCCCTGAGATTGCCGACGGAGAAGCGCTGGTGCAGGTGGGGTGGCTCTCGATTGACCCCACCATTCGCACCTGGATGGATGACGCTCCGGGTTATCTTCCCCCCATTGGAATTGGTGACGTCGTGCGCAGCGGCGGCATCGGCACCATCATCGAGTCCAAGTCAGATCGCTACCGCGTCGGCGACACGGTCTTCGGCACCGTTGGCTGGCAGCGCTACGCCGTCGCCGGTGAGGGTCAGGCTGGCATGACCGTCGTGCCCGAGGGCGTCGACCCACTCCTCGCCATCAACGTCCTCGGCGTGACAGGGCTCACCGCCTACTTCGGCCTCTTAGAAGTTGGCAACCTTCGTCCCGGTGACACCGTGGTGGTCTCGGGAGCCGCCGGTGCCACGGGGTCGACCGTTGGCCAGATCGCCAAGGCCAGTGGGGCGGGCACGGTGATTGGTCTCGCCGGTACCGATGAGAAGTGCGCCCTGCTCGTGGACGAACTCGGCTACGACGTGGCCATCAACTACCGCACCGACGACGTGAGGGCCGCCCTCAAGGCGGCCGCGCCGAAGGGCGTCGACCTCTACTTCGACAACGTCGGCGGCGAGCTCCTCGACATCGTGCTGGCCCAACTCGCCCTCAAGGGGCGCATCGTGCTCTGCGGTGGCATCTCGTCGTATACGACGCCGGGTCGACCGTCTGGTCCGTCGAACTACCTGAACCTCATCACCCGTCGAGGTCGCATGGAGGGCTTCATCATCTTGGACTACGCCAAGCGCTACGGCGAGGCCCAAGGGGCGCTCCTCACCTGGGTGCTCGAGGGCAAGCTCAAGCACCGCGAGCACCTGGTCCACGGACTTGAGCACGCACCAGAGGCCCTCAACCTGCTCTTCACGGGAGGCAACACCGGCAAGGTTGTCGTGGTGGTCTGAGTGGAGCACGCCGAACCGCCGGGCGCCAACGCGTCGTGGAGAGACGCTCCGATCGTGGTGCTCGCCCTCTTGGCCTTCGCGGCCGGGTTCGGTTCGTTCGGGGCGGTCGCAGCGCTCGGTGAAGTTGCCAAGGCCTTCGGTCACGCGACCCATGGGCAGAGCGTTGCCGAGCAGATGGGCTTGTCGGGATCGGTGCTCGGCCTCGGCCTCGCCATCTTGCGGATTGCTGCCCTCGGTGGCCTGCCGCTCGCGGTCTTGGCCGATCGGTTCGGACGACGGAGGACGCTGCTCTGGTACTGCGGCCTCGGACTGTGCTGCACCGTGGTGGCCGCCCTCAGCCCCTCCTACTGGTTCTTCGTCATCATCTTCGCCCTCGGGCGACCGCTGCTGTCGGCTGCGGTGTCCATTGCCCACGTGGCCGGAGCCGAGCTCAGCTCAACGACCACTCGGGCCGGGGCGCTGGCGCTCATCACCGGTGGCTACGGCGTGGGGGCGGGAACCGCTGCTCTCGTCCACACCACCTTCACCCACGCCGGGGGATTCCGAGTGGTCTTCGCCCTGGCGCTGATCCCGCTCGCCATCGTCGTCGGCGTGCGTAACCGCATCAGCGAGCCGCCGCGCTGGCACCGACCCGACCACTGGAACCACGCAGTCCTTGGGCGGGTGGAGTCTGCCCAGCGTCGACGCCTCCTCACCGTCATGGCCATCACCTTCTCGGTCTCGGCAGCGTCGGGTCCGGCCAATGGCTACGTCTTCCTCTACGCCGACAACGTGGTGAAGGCTGCGCCCTCACTGACGGCCGCCATGGTGATCACCGCCAGTGTGACCGGCCTCGTTGGTCTCCTCCTCGGCCGGGCCGGTGCCGACCGGGTGGGGCGCCGTTCCATGGTGGCCATGGCATCGGTTGCCTTCGTGGGCTCGAGCCTCCTCCTCTACGCCGGCTCACCCGTCATGCTCCTCCTCGGCTACGTTGCCTCGGTTGCAGCGGCTGGGGCGCTGGCGCCTGCAGGAGCGGCGCTGTCGAACGAGCTCTTCCCGACCGAAGTGCGGGCATCGGTTGCCGGGTGGAACCTGGCCGCAGGTGTCGCTGGTTCGGTGGCCGGCCTGCTGCTCTTCGGGTGGCTGGTCGATGCCACCTCGAGCTTCGAGGTGGCAGCCCTTGTCACCTTCGTTCCGACGCTGGCGGTCTTGGGCCTCTTGGTGCTCCTCCCCGAGACGCTTGGTCGGGAACCCGAGGACCTCTGGGCGCCGAGCGCGTCGTAGTTCAGCGGAGCCGTCGGTCGGCGCGTGCACGCTTGGGCAATGCCCCAACCACCGGTTCGAGGGCAGCGACGCCTTCGGGTCGTGGCGTGAACAGCGTTCCTCGGTGGCGGAGCTGGTTGAGGTCGGCGAGGGTGAACTCCCCGAGGGCGATGCCGGCCAAGTGGGCCATGCCGCGCAGTTGCGCCACCATGGGGTCGGGGACCTGCTCGACCGTTCGGTTGCAGGTATCGGCCATGATCTGACACCACAGCGGCGAGATCGCTCCACCGCCGACCATGCGCAGTTCCGAGAACGGTGCACCTACGAAGGACTCCACGTGGCCGAGGAGCCACGCTGAGTTGGCCGCCACCCCTTCGAGCACGGCTCTGATCATCGCTGCGGCATCGGTCTGCAGCGACAGCCCCGAGAACGTGCCGCGGAGTTGGTGGTCCTCCAGGGGTGATCGCTCCCCGGCCAACCACGGGGTGAAGCGCACGCCACCGGATCCTGCGGGAGCTGTTGCCGCCAGTGCAGTCAGGTCATCGAAGGACGCCCCACCGCCGGGGTGCAGCACGGAGCGGAGCCACTCGAGAGCCTTGGCCCCGGTGTCTTGGTTGTTGACGACGAGGTAGTCGGTGTTGGTGAGTCCCGGCACGGTGGCGATGGAGTGGGCGATGTCGGTCTTCTTCTTCCCCGTGACCCCCGAGATCCACGAGGTGGTGGAGAGGGCGAGGTGGCCAATGCCCGGTGCCGTCGTCGCCGCGCCGAGAGCAGCGGCGTGGAGGTCGGGGACGCCGGTGATAACCACGCAGGTTGCCGGGAGGCCGAGCTCGCTAGCGATGGAGGGAAGCACCGTGCCGATCACGGCGCCGATGGGCACGAGGGGTGGGAGCTTCTCGTCGCTAACCCCGATGCGCGCCAGCAACGTGGCGTCGTAGGTGAAGCGGTCGAGGTGGCGGGTATCGGTGAGCCAGGAACCCTGGCGAGAAGCGTGAGTGGCGCTGGCGATGCCGGTGAAGGCCATGGTCAGGTAGTCGACCGGTTCCATGTACCACCGGGTGGCGGCGTCGACCTCGGGGCTCAGATGGGGGATGCCGAGCAGGTGGCCAATGGGGTCAGCACCGACCAGTGAGGGCGCCCCGCCGCTGCGCCGAATGAAGGAAAGGACGGCTCGGGGGCGATAGCCGGCGATGGGCCCACCGACGCGATCTCGGACGAGGGCACCGCCTCGGGTGTCCTGCCAGGTCCAGCACGGACCAGTTGGGGTGCCGTTGGCGTCGACCGGCACCGTGGAGGCCCACTGTCCGGTGATCGCCACTGCGGTCGTGCGGGCTGCTGCGTCGGGGTGGCGAGCGAGGAGCTCACGAGCGGCTCGGCGGATGATGGTCCACCACGCAGCGGCGTCTTGGGTGGCCGACCCATCAGGTCCAAAGGTGGTGGTGACGCTGTGGACCTGGTGGTCGAGCACCGTGCCATCGGTCGTCACCAGGCCAACTTTGGGCCCTCCGGTGCCGAGGTCGATAGCGAGGCAGACCGACCCGGTCACGCCATGGCACCGGGGATGGCCATGTGGGCATCCATCATCTCGGCCATGACTGCTTCAATGAAGATCGCGGCGTCCTCGGTGAGACCGCCAGCCACGCCACCGTAGATGGCGGAGGACTGGGCGGGCTCGCCTGCTTTGGAGGTGGCGTAGGCCACGGCGTCGGCGAGGTCTGTCCGCCAGCGCTCGACGACGCCGGGCTGGGTCTGGGGGCGGGTGACGGCCATGTGGAGGGCGTTCGGATACTGCTGGCCGTTGAGCCGCCACCCACGGGTGCGCAGGAAATCGTTCACGTGGTAGACGTCGAACGCATCAGCGGTGAAGGAGAACAGGAAGGTCGGGTTCCCCATGAGGCGCAGCGATCCGTGCTCGAGCACTGCCGCTCGCATGGCCGCTGCGGTGTCGAAGATGCGATTGGCGTAGGCGGCGTAACCGGAGCGACCGAGGCTGACCATGGCCGCCCAAGTGGCGGCGAGGAGCCCACCAGATCGCGAGCCGTCCATTCCCGGCGAGCAGTACTTCCCACCTGACCAGCCGGTCTGGAAGAAGTACTGGCTGTTGCGCAGCTGCGTGTCGGCGAAGAGCAGCACGCTCGTACCTTTGAGGGCGTAGCCGTACTTGTGGGTGTCGGCTGACATCGTCGTGACCCCGGGAACGCTCAGGTCGAAGGCAGGAATGTCCTCGCCACGGGCCCTGCCGAAGGGGAGGATGAACCCGCCGAGGCAGCCGTCGACGTGGAGGCCAATCTCGTGCTGGAGGGCCAACTGGCCGAGCTCGGTGATGGGGTCCACGGTGCCGTAGCCGTAGTTGCAGGCCGATCCAATGAGGGCAACAGTGTCACTCGTAATGGCACGGGCCACGAAGTCGAGATCGACCTGCGTCGTCACTGGGTCGACGGGAGCTTCGATCACCTCGATGCCGAAGAGATGACAGGCCTTGGAGAAGGCGGGGTGGGCAGTCTCGGGCTTGATGACGTTCGGACGCCGCGTGCGCTCGGTGTTCGCCTCTCGGTAGGCGAGCATGGCGTGGGTGATCGACCCTGTCCCGCCCGACGTCACGAGACCTCCAGCGGTCGGGATGCCGCTGCCGCCGAGCAGGTCGAGGGTCATGGCGATGATCTCGGCTTCGAACTTCGTGGCGCTCGGGCACATGTCGCGCTGGAGGACGTTGACGTGGCTGAACTTGGCGAAGGCTTCGTTGAGGAAGTCGTAGTGGTCGTGGTCGCCGCAGTACATGGTGCCTGAGCACCCGCCCTGCTCCCAGGCCGCGTCCTCGGTGGTGGCCATCATCTCGAGTTGGGCGAGGAGTTCTCCCCGCGGCGTCCCGGTTTCAGGGAGCCCCCGGTGGATGGGCACGTCGTTGGCGTAGGGGTAGGAAGCCATGGGTTCTCCTGTGGTGATCTAGGGGTTCGATGGGCGATGCGGACGGTTCGGGTCGAGGTGGACGGTGGCCACGACGGGTAAGTGATCGGAGCCGAGATCTGGGCCAGCACTGGCGGCGTCGACCACCACGGCGTCGCTCACGAGGAGGTGGTCAAGTTGACTGTGGGGGCGCCAGGCTGGCCAGGTGCGCTGGCGGACCGCTCGGCGGAGGTGACGGACCTGGGCCACGAGGGGCCAGCCCCAGTTGTTCATGTCGCCACCGATGATGGTGGCCTCACTGTGGGCGCCGCGTTGCTCCAAGAGTTCGTTGAACGCCTTGAAGTGGAGCGGGGAGCCGTAGGTGAGGTGGCTCATGTGCACGCAGAACACCGTCACGACGACGCCGTCCACGTCGAGTTCGGCGATGAGGGGGCGGCGGTGCGAGCGATCACGGCGCAGGTAGGGGAGGTCGATGACCTCACTGCGCAGGATTGGAAATCGAGTGACGATCGCGGTGCCCCAACTCCCCGGTTCCGCGTCTCGGTAGTGGGTGCGTGCGGCGAGCTTCGGTGCGAGCGGCTTGACGCTGTCGAAGTAGAGGGAGTGGTCGTGACCGATGAACCCCTTCTTCGACAGCCACTTGTCCGATGCCCCGGGCATGGGATGGCCCCGACGGCCGGTGGCGTAGGTGGTCTCGAGGTACGACGCCCCCACGCCCTCGGCGATGGCTTCAGCAATCGAGGCTCCACCCTCGGGTCGCCAGTTCTCCTGAATGAGGAGGATGTCGGCGCCAAGGGCGGTGCAGCCGCCCACGGCGTCGAAGGGGCGACCCCAGCCATCGATGCCAGCGTGCAGGTTGGCGCTGGCGACGGTGAAGGAGCGGGGCACGGCCCTCACGCTAGAGGAGGCGACGAATAGGATCAGACCATGCACGCTCGTCGAAGTGGTGGTCCACGGACGACGATTCGGCGGCAACGCCAGAAGGCGAACTACGACCGCACCACGATCGACGCCATCATTGACGCCTCGCCGTGGTGCCACCTCGCGGTCACCGTCGACGGGGTGGCCATGGCGATTCCCACCTTCGGCGTCCGAGACGGCGACACCCTCCTCGTCCACGGTGCCCGGGGGAGCAGCGCGCTGGGGTCAGCCCGTGCCGCAGACCTCGTGTCGTGCACCTTCACCATCATCGATGGACTCCTCGTCGCCACCACCGGCTTCGAGCACTCCGTCGCGTTCCGCTCGGTCGTCGTGGTGGGGCAACCGACCGTGCTCGGTGGCGCCGCCAAGGTGCGTGCCCTCGACCTCCTCGTCGACGGGGTGATCCCGGGCCGTTCGGCCGAGATCCCTCGTCCCACCCGCCAAGAGCTGAACGCCACGGTGGTGTTGGCAGTTTCGCTCGATGAGTGCGTGGCCAAGGTGTCGGTCGGTCCTCCCGACGCCACCCAACCAAGCGACGGCCCACCGATTTGGGCAGGGGTCGTCCCCATCACCTCGGAGCTGGGTGTGCCGCAGTCCCTCGATCCAACGATTCCTATCCCCCCGTCGATCATTGCCCTGACGGAGGAGCAGCGGTGAGCGAGATCGCACCAGAGGACATGCACACCTGGGTCCGCGAGGCGCTCGCCGCCTACGAACCCCTCGACACGCGCTGTCGCACCTCGGCGGCAACGGTGCTCGAGCGGCTGCCTGGCCTCGCCATGCCCTTCAGCGAAGACGCCGATCCCGTCCACATCACCGCCTCCGGATTCGTGGTGTCGCACCGAGGCATGGTGCTCCTCCTCCACCGACGCCTCGAGATCTGGGTCCAACCCGGGGGTCACGTGGAACCGGGAGAGTTCCCGCCCGAAGCCGCCCTCCGAGAAGCAGAGGAGGAGACCGGCCTCACCTGCGCACACCCCGATGCGGGACCTCGACTCGTTCGTGTCGATGTCCACCCAGGTCCACGTGGCCACACTCACCTCGACTTCGGCTACCTCCTCACCTCAGACGGTGCCGACCCAGCTCCGCCAGCAGGGGAGAGCCAGGTCATCGACTGGTTCGATCCCGCAGCAGCGCTCGAGCGAGCCGAACCTGCCCTCGCTGCGTTCCTGCCTGGTCTCTTCGCTGCGATTTCCGACTGAGCACCACGCCGAACGGGCGAGAGGTCGGGCGGTAGATTGGAGTCGATGACCGACGCCTCTGCGACTGCTCCGGATTACCCGATGGTGGCCCTCCTCGCCCTCCAAGGCGTGGACACCGAGATCCACCAACTCCTCCATCGACGCGGGAACCTCCCCGAAGCCCAGGAGTTCGAAGCAGCATCTGCTGAGCAGCGAGCGCTGCAGGCCGAGCGAGCGACGGTGTCCGCCGAGCGGGACCTCGTGGCCGAGCGTCAAGCCGAGCTCGAGGAACGCATCGCCAAGCAGTCGACCCGCCTGCACGAACTCGAGCGGCAGATGAAGGCTGCGCAGAACGTCGCCCCTCGAGACCTCGAAGCCATGGACCACGAGCTCCACCAGGTCGCCGAGTTCCGCTCCACCTTGGAAGACGACGAGCTCCTCCTCTTGGAAGAACTCGAACCCCTCGACGCTGCGCTCGCTGAGTTCGACGAGCGAGCAGCATCGCTCGACGCCCACATCGCTGCGATTCGAGTGCGTGGCAGCGAGGCGGTGGCGGCCATCGACGCAGCCCTCGTTGAGCGCCGGGCTGAGCGGGATCGGCTTGCCAACGACGTGCCCGGAGCGTTGCTCGGGCAGTACGAGGCGATCCGCAAACAGCACGGCGCCGTTGGTGCTGCTCGACTGCGTGGCGATCGCTGCGACGGGTGCTCGCTCTCGCTGTCGGCAGTCGAGCGAGACCGGGTGCTCGCCATGGGCCTGGACGAAGTCTCGACCTGTGAGCACTGCGGGCGCATCCTCATCCGCGACCGCCAGCTGAGCTGAGATGCTCCACCTCGTCCGGCACGGGCAGTCGACGGCCAACAGCGAAGGTCGCTTGGCTGGGCAACTCGAGTTCCCCCTGACCGACCTCGGAAGAGCCCAGGCCAGAGCCGCTGCAGCGCTCCTCGGGCCCGTGGTTGAGGTGCGCTCGAGTTCACTGTCTCGAGCACGAGAGACCGCAGCGCTCGTCGTTCCCGAGATCGAGGCCACCATCGACGACCGCTTCATCGAGCTCGACTACG
>TBL_comb48_EPIDRAFT_1001565_pt1 | contig 16736 bp, 10 predicted proteins | sample TroBogEpilimnion_37_FD_10681 | JGI IMG/M metagenome (IMG submission 10681)
GCCGGTGTCGACCCAGCGACCGAGAAGCGAGCGTTCCTCATCCGTCATGCCGCTCATATTGGCGAGGGGCATGGTGCGCTCGACGGTTACGCTCGCCTGAATGCGGCGGGCCCACTGTTTCATCTGCGCGGCGGTATCGAGCATGACTCCTTTCGGAGCGATCGGGAAGGCGCGGCTGGCAGGGTGCGCAGAGTGACATTCGACGCAGCGGCGGTCCACCACCGCGCGGGCTTCGGCGTAGCTGACGGGCTTGCCGCAGGACGTGAACACAACGGCTGCCAGAGTGCCCCACAAGGCCGCGGTGAAAAGCGCAGCGGATCTCACGACGGGGAGAGTGAGCGCAGCAGGCGTCGCAGGCGCCAGCTGAGCCGCTCCCAGGGCCAGGTTGGCGTGTCTTCCACCAGGACGAGGAGCTGTCCGTTGGCGTGAGCGGTGCAGTTAAAGTTATTTTCCGACGCCCGGGTGAAGGGGATGCGGAGGCTCTGGCCGGGCATCAGGAGGGTGGGCCCGAAGGTTTGGGGCACGTCGTCGGAGTTTTTCAGCGTCAACACGTTATGAATGCCGACCACCAGATCGATCTCCGACGGCAGCAGGTCGTGATGGTCGCCGGCCATATGACGGGCGAAGGTGCCCTTCGGAATTTCGAAGAGCTCTTCCCGTGAGTCGAAGGTGACGGGCCAGAGCGACGCGATGAGGACGGGAGTGAGGAACAGGCCGGCGACGATGACGGCGAGCCGTCGATGCGGGCGGGCGGGAGCGGGGGCAGCACCGGGGATCATGAGACGGTCTTCCGTCACACCGTGGCCGTCAACAGGAGCCGAAGGTCGTGCACGATGTCGTCGACCGGCGTATTGAAGGGCACGAGCCCGCGGAGCCTTCCCTGGCGGTCCACCAGATAGAGGGACGACGAATGGTCCATGGCGTAGGGAAGCGCGGGATTGCGGGAATGCACCTGTCTGGCGACGGCGCCATAGGATTTCAGCACGGACTGGAGGTCTTCGGGAGCACCGGTGGCGCCGAGGAAGCCCGGGTTAAAGGCAGTCAGGTGTTCGCGCAGACGTTCGGGATTGTCACGCGCGGGATCGACCGTGATGTAGATCAGCTGGACGTCGCTCGCCGCATTGCCCAGGCTCTTAAAGGCCGCGGTCAGGTGGGAGAGCGTGACCGGGCAGACATCTTCGCAATAGGTGTAGCCGAACTCGACGATGACGACTTTGCCGAGATAGTCATGCAGGCTGAGCTTTTTGCCACCGGAGCCGTCCAGAGTAAAAGCGGGCGCTTCGTGCGGAGGCTCGAAGGTGCCGGAGCGAAAGCCCTTTTCGGTGGCAACCGGCGGTTTAAATGCGAAGTGGCTTACCAGCGTCAGGAGAGGAAGAAGCAACGCGGCGGCGAGAAGCGTTTTCTTCATTGAGCCATCACAGCGCGATGCGGGCCGCCTGCGCGGCCTTCACGAAGCGCTCATCGACGTAACGGTCGAAGGCGACGGGACTCTTGAGCGTTCCCGCCTGTACGGAGAGCTGCATAAGTTCGTCGAACTCTTCCCGGATGAGGCGCAGATCTCCATAGGTAACGCGGTCGGCGGGGTTGTCCATGACGTACTGGATGATCGCCCTGTCCTGATTGAAATACTTTTTGTCGGCCGCGATGCCGGCGGCGCGGGCGCGGTGGCTGCGCTCCGCATCGAGCCAGTGGCCTGCGCCCTGCACGTAGTTGACGAGATCCTGCACGAGGGCGGGGTTCTGATCGATGAGCTCCTGGCGCACGGTGAGGACGCAACACATATAGTTGGGCCATTCGTCGCGCGTCATGCGCAGGGGCGTGGCGTATCCGGCGCGCTGGGCGGCGGCGCCGAACGGTTCACCGACGCAGTACGCGTCGACGGCGCTGGCGAAGAGCGCGGCGGGCATATCGGGAGGCGCCATTTCGACGATCCTGACGTCTTTTTCCGTCATGCCTTCCTTGGCCAGCATCTTACGGAGAAAGAGAAAGTCGACGGCAAAGCGGCTGGGGATGGCGACGCGCTTGCCGGCGAGGTCCTGAAACTTGCGATGGCCAGAGTCGGTGCGCACCATGATGACGGCACCCGACCGGTGACCGACGGAGACGATTTTGACCGGAACGCCCTTCGTAACAAGATCCATCACCAGTGGCGCGAGCATGTAGCCGGCGTTGATCTGGCCGGAGATGAGCGATTCCTTGATCTCGGGCCAGCCGGGGAAGCGTTTGTAGTCGAAGTTGGCTCGCGTGAAGGTGGTTTCGAGATTGCGCGCTTCGCAGGCGATGGGAAGAGTGAGGTTGCAGGTGACGGGTAACCCGCCTACTTGCAAGGTTTGGAGATGATCGCGCGAACGAAGGCTGTCGCGGAGTTCAGCCCAGTTGACGTTGAGCCAGGCGTGCAAGGCGCTGACTCCGACCGTCCAGGCCCCGACCCCGAGGAAAACGCGCCGTCCGGTGTTCATTTCTGAATATTTAACTCTGCGCCTGCCGGGCTGTCAACGGATCCTAGTGATTAGTGATTAGTGATTAGTGATTAGTGATTAGTGATTAGTGATTAGTGATTAGTGATTAGGCGCGGCGTCACCAGGGACACCGGGGTCGGATACACGATCCGGGCCTTTCCGGATGGTGCGGGCGGTAGCGGGGCGGAGTGCCGCGATGCGGGCGGATTTGCGGTCAGCCGTGGGCGCGTGCGACTGCCCGACGATTGCACCGCCATTCGACTGAAAACAGGGACCTTCACGACCGTGAACGAGACGAACGAGCTGACTTGGTATGCCATTTCGGCGGCACGGTGCCGGTCGCCGGCAAGGGAGAACACGGCTTCCGCACGGAGCGGCACCAGTTCGGCGTCTCCTGGCGGGGCGCAGAACAGCGGAATTTGGGACGGGATGACGCTCGCCGGCAACTGCGTCAGGCAACGGCATGCGGCAGCTGGATCCTTGCCGCCAATGCCGCGCGGCGATAGACTTGGGCGATAACATGCGACTCTCCGCGGGCGACAAGCTTGGTCCGTACCTGATCCTGGAAATGATCGGCAAGGGCGGGATGGGCGAGGTGTATCGCGGCACCGACACGCGTCTCAACCGGCCCGTCGCGATTAAGGTTTCCTCGCGCGAATTCAACGACCGTTTCGAGCGCGAGGCGCACGCCATCTCCGCGCTGAACCATCCGAATATCTGCACGCTCTACGATATTGGCCCCGACTATCTGGTGATGGAGTTCGTGGAGGGCGACCTTCTCACAAAGATGATCGGGAGCGGGCAGTTGCCGCTGGATAAGGCCGTGGCGTACGGGATACAAATCGTGGACGCGCTCGCGGCCGCGCACGCCAAGGGCATTTTTCATCGAGACCTCAAGCCGGGCAACATCATCATCACGAAAAATGGCGTGAAAGTGCTGGATTTCGGGCTCGCCAAACTCAGCTCGGAGCGGCTGGCCGGCGTGCCGGCCGATCAGATGGACACTCCGCTGACGAACGCGGGCGCGGTTCTCGGAACTCCGTATTACATGGCCCCGGAGCAACTGGAAGGCAAGGACACCGACGAGCGCTCCGACATTTTTTCCTTCGGCATCGTGTTCTACGAGATGATCACGGGGCAGCGTCCGTTCACGGGAGACACGCAGGCGGCGGTGCTGGCTGCGATCCTCAAGGATCCGCCCGCTCCGATGAGCCAGAGTAAGACGGGCGTGCCGCGCTCGCTGGAACGGCTGGTTCGCAAGTGTCTCGAGAAGAAGCCCGACGATCGCTGGCACTCGGCGCGCGATTTGAAGCCGGCGCTGGAATTGATCGACCTGGACGCACCGACGGCAGGCAGCGGCAGCAGCAGCGGCCCAACGACGGCTCCTGTTCCGGTGAGCGAGCCGGGCCGTAAGCGCTGGTTGTGGCCGGCTGTTGCCGCGGTGTTTTTTCTGGCGGCGGTGACGGCTACAGCGCTCTATCTGACGAAGCCATCGGCGCCGGCCCGCGCCACGCGCTTTCAGGTCACGCTGCCCGAGGGCATTCAATTTAACGAAGCCGTATCGCTGTCGCCCGACGGCCACAAGCTGGTATTCAATGCTACCGGATCAAAGGGAGGCCTGTGGATTCGCGATCTGGAAAAGCTGGAGTGGCGGAAATTGCCGGACACGGAAGATGCATTTGGGCCATTCTGGTCTCCGGACAGCCGGTTCCTCGCATACGGCTTAAAAAAAGAGCTTCGGAAGATCGACGTCTCGGGCAGCCCGCCGCTTACCGTGTGTTCGTCGCCGTTTAACGTGGGAGCCGGAAGCTGGAGTCGCGACGATGTCATCATCTTCGACAGCCTCGGTGGCGGGGTTATTCGGCGGGTTTCGGCGGCAGGCGGCATACCTGCGGATGTTACCGTTTTGGACAATTCGCGCAAGGAAATCACGCATGCTTTACCCGTTTTCCTGCCGGACGGGAAGCATTTTCTGTACCTTCGAGCGGCGACGGCGGCGGCGAACTATGGAATTTATGCCGGCTCCCTGGATGCCAGGCCGACCGAGCAATCCAGAGAACGGATTCTGGACACCAGGCTCGCCGCCCGGTACGCCGACGGCAACCTGTTTTTCGTGCGCGACGGGAATTTGATGGCGCAGCCATTTGACGCCGGGAAATTACAACTGCACGGCAACCCCGCTGCCGTCGCAGAGCATGTCATGTTCCTGCACTTGAATGCTTTTTTTTCCGTTTCCGACGCCGGCGTTCTGGCGTACCGTTCCGATGGAGCCAATATGACAAACCTCCAGACCACCTGGTTTGACCGGGAAGGAAAAGTCACCGGAACGTTTGCGCAGCCTGGTCCCGATCATGGTCTTGCCTTATCTCCAGACGCCGAGCGGGCCTCCGGACGCGACGCGGATAGTTTTCATGACGGGGATATCTGGCTGCTGGCTTTTGCGCGCGGCGTGCGCACGAAGGCTACCTTTCGCCGGTCGCGCGGAACGTTCCCTGTCTGGTCTCCGGACGGAAGCCGCTTAGCGTTTGCGGCGGGTGAGGCTCTGGAAACGATCTATGAAAAAGCGGCAAGTGGAACCGGGGATGAAAAGGAATTATTGCGCACCCCGGTTTACAGCGAACCCACGAGTTGGTCGCACGATGGGCGATTCCTGCTTTTTACCTCCCATTCGGCGAAAGCCGGCTTCGACGTGTCGTTGCTCCCACTCGACGGCAATCGCAAACCTGTCGTTCTCCTGGGAACGGATTTCGACGAAAAGGCAGGCAGGTTCTCGCCGGACATGCGCTGGATTTCGTACCAATCGAACGAGTCCGGGCGGGACGAGATTTACGTCCGGCCATTTCACCCCTCGGGACCCAACGGGCCCGCGTTCGGTGAAGAGAAATGGCAGATTTCGAGGGACGGCGGCACGGAAGCGAAGTGGCGCGGCGACGGCAAGGAACTCTTCTTCCGCGCTCCCAACGGCTCTCCCATGGCAGTGGACGTGAACGGAAACGGCGCGACGCTTCAGGCCGGAGTTCCGAGGCAATTGTTCGCAGCTCCGCCGAATACGGACTGGGACGTAACCGCCGACGGCAAGCGGTTTCTGATGGCCGTGCTGCCGGGCCCGCAAGGAGGACAAGTGCCGATCACTGTGGTCCTCAACTGGCAGGCGGATCTGAAAAAGTAGGTCGGAATGCCAAGGGCCAGGTGCGCGGCGCGTGCGCGCACCTGGCAATCTAACCCAGGCACAACAGAGATCGATTACTCGCGCTTCACACCCTCGACGATGCTCGCCCCGAAGTTATCCTGAAGCGGCGTGATCTTTGAAATCCTGAGCCCGGCTGCCTCGTACAATCTCCGCCACTGGTCCTCGGTTCGTTCCTTCCCTGTAATCGCCACCAGCATTTCCAGGTCCAGCATCCTGGATGGAGCGCTTCCCGTATTTCCCATGGGCGGAAGCATGGCGTCGATGCAAATCACGCGCCCTTCGCCCAGCATGGTCTCCTGGCAGCTTGTCAAAAGGCGGAGGGCGTTCAGGGTCGACTCGCCGGCGTCCATGGCTTCGACACCGTGACGCGCACGACGCTAAATCAGGTGAGTTACATTACCCGGCGGATGCCTATAGAGCAAGGCAAGTTATCAGGCGACATCGGAATTCGTTATCAGAGTATTCCTCGGCGGGACGAACGATCGAATCAGATCGGCAAACGCATCATCGATCAGAAGCGGAACATGCGGAAGATGGGACCGCCATGATTATCCAGCGTGGCCTCAGTATTTTAGGCGCGCCAATGCGCAACACCGCCTGCCCGGCGCGCCGCACTCTCATCACTTAGGCGATGGCGGAACGTACCCGGCGCGACCAATCGGGGATCGGGACAAAGGATCGGAAGTGCTTCTTAGTTACATCAGGGGTCCAGTACCGGATCCGTTGCGTGGTATTACGATCACCCGTACCCTTGAGTTTCGTTAGCTATCGATATGTTAACGAGTTTGTCATTCGGCAACTCAGAAGCAACGAATTACTGGTGGGCAACCAGTTTATTGAATGACTACGAGGATGGATGAATGCGAAGATTACTCCAAACAAGTGCAGTGTTCCTGTTCAGCACTCTGTTTTTGAGAGCGGGCAACATTCCTCTGTCCAGTTGCAGCCTGATCACCCCGTCTAACGGGGCCGGCGGATTTACCTGTAATCTTTATCCCTCGGATGTAAATGGAAACTTTAACGGGAACAATGTAGTGGTTCCGTTTCCCGCAACCTGGAATTCCGCGAGCGATCCGATCACGTCGGGCTACGTTGTGCTGAGCAATCAGCCGGCAAATATAGTCACCGATATCAATAATTTTTACGGCAGTTCCGATTCCAACGAGGCGGACTGGACGCAGATTATCGAATTCACAGACCACAACGGTCAGATATCCGCGTACGGCGCGACGCAGATCATTCTCGACAACGTGGGATGCAATACCCTGGGGAGCAGCGACCAGAGTTGCTATCCCGCGTACTCCACACTGATGGCCACTGCCGATTTTGAAGTGGAACCGGTCAACGGCATCTTTGTGTACGACCCCTGCCCGGGCTGCTCCACCAGCCACGTGTACACGGCTAACTTAATCACCGGAAATTCCACAGTACCGGAGCCGGCGACGTTCGTATTTGCCGCCGGAGGATTTGCTCTTCTTGCCGGGCTGCGTAAGTTCGCGCGGCAATACTCCGCCTGAGCAATCACGGGGCAAAGGAAACGGCCGCCCGAAAGCGGCCGCTGTGTTCTGAAGTTACAATTGTCCGAAGTTATTCCGCTTTTTACTGCGTACAGGACCGCACGCGATGCGGGCGGCTTGTGCAGCCGCCGCAAGCGCGTGACGACTGGTCGTTCTAGAAGATCACCTTGAGAGCCAGGGTGATGCTACGGCCGGAGCCGACTTGATTAGATATCTGGCCGGCGATGGGATTGAGCGCAGCGGGCGTGGTCGCCGTGCCGCCATTGAGGAAGATCTGCGTGGCGTTGCTGGCGCCGTTCCCGTTGAGGTTCAGATTGGGGTGATTGAACAGGTTGGCAATCTCGGCGCGGAACTGAACGTCGAACAATTCGGAAACCTTTGAAATCCTCGTGTCCTTCAACAGGCCCAGTGCCATGTTCCGGTAGGCGGGGCCAACGACCGTAGTCCGCCCCAGATTGCCGAGTGTTCCGACGGCCTGCAGCGAGTAACAGCCCGGGTTGAACCATTCGGCGATGTTGGGCTGCGCGGGGTAGACGCTGCAGCCGGCGACGAAGTTGGGACGATTCACGCCACCGGAGTTTCCAGACAGACCCGAGCGGTCGAAGCCGGTATAGATGGTGGTGGGAGCGCCGGTATTCATGGTCCAGACACCGGTCAGCTTCCAGCCTTTGACGAACTGGTTTTTGGTGAACGGCAGCTCATACACGGTGTTTGTGCGGAAGACCTGAGTGCGGTCGAAGGTGGAGCGGCCGCGGTCCAGCTTCGTGTTATAAGGATCCTCGATCTGGACGTTGTTGCCGATGGCGGTGTCCTGGGAGAACGACGAGCCGTAGTCCAAAGACCGCGAATAGGCGTAGGAAATCTGGCTGGAGAAGTGATTGGCAAAGCGGCGGGTGACGCTCACCTGCAGGGCGTTGTAATCGGAGTTGCCGGTGGTTTGCCGCATCCCGAGACCGCTCAGGCTGGCGTTTACGCGGGGATTCGGCGTGGTGTTTCCGTTGGAAGCGAGCGTACCGAAGACGCCGTTGATGAGAAGCGCCGGGTTCATATCGACGGTCTGTAGCAGATGGACGCCGCGCGAACCGACATAGGCGACCGTCATGATGGTTCCTTTGTAGATATCCCGCTGGACATTCATATTGAACTGCATGGCGTAGGGAGTGCTGGTTTTGCCGTTGCCGTAGAGCAGGCCGGCCGTCAGCGTGGGCGTGGGCGGGGTCACGGGGTTCAGGAAGATCTGGTACGGATTCGGCCACGGCGCAGTATTCACGTTGACGGAGGTAAAGGGGAAGCTGCCGAAGTAGGAGGGCAGAATAATATGACCCGTCATGACGTCATAGAAGATGCCGAAGCCGCCGCGGATGGAGGTCTTGTGATCCGAGAACGGATCGAAAGCAAAGCCGAAGCGGGGGGCGAAGTTCTTATTGGTCGGGTTATTGGCGAAAGCGGTCGGAATCTGCACCCAGGTTTTGTTGGTCGTGGGGCTCGGGAAGTTCCAGAAATTGTTTCTCCGCTCCGAGGGATTGGCGGCCCATTCGTATCGCATACCGATGTTGAGCGTGAGACGCCGCGAAACTTTCCATTCGTCATGAATGTAGGGCGTCACCAGTCGCTCCGTCATATCGCGGTTTGCGTAGTTCTGACCGGGCACGGGGGCGTTCAGTTTGCCGGGCAGCCCCTGGAGGAACGTCAGCATGGTGGAAAACGTAATCGCTCCGCCTGGCGCATTGACTTCCTCGGCGAAATCCTGCGTGTAGGTCATGGCGGCGCCGAACTTGACTGAGTGGGCGCCGCGGGTCCAGATCACGTCATCCATTCCCTGGTAGCCATCCTGCGTCAGGTTGAACGGAACCGTCTTGGCGGGGCCGAGCGTGGTGTTGACGATGGAAAACTGGGCATCCAGCGTCGAACCCGGAATCAGTTGCAGTGGAGGAAAGCTCGGGGTATTCTGCGTGCCGGTTTCCCGGGGGCGCAGAAAGCTGACGCGGGCAAGGTTGATCATGCTGGGCGAGATGGTGTGGCGCTCTTCGAGCGTGGCGTACCAGTTGGACGTTGCGTCCTTTTCGGTGAAGACGCCGACGGCGTCGGTCTGGAGCCGGTACGCCTGCTCACCGATCACGCGGAGGAAGATGGTGTCGCGATCGGACAGCGTGTAGTCGAGGCGCCCCAGCGTGTAGTTATCGTGGTTGACCTGCGGGTTCAGCTGCGTCTCAACACCTAACCCGGTAGGCAGTCCGTTGGAAAGGCTAAGCACCTGGGCAGTCGGCAGCAGATTCATGATGGGCTGAATGCCCTGCGCGAAGCCGACGTAAGCGAGTCCGGTGGCTGCATTACAACCGAAAGAAGTACCGGCGATCTTGCAGGGCAGGTAGCCCAGCTTGGCGTTGGCATCGGGAACGTTCTGATTGATCGAGGTGGAGCTTACGGCCTGACGCGTTGCTTCGTAGTTTAAGAAGAAGAAAAGCTTGTTCTTTTTGATGGGGCCGCCGATGGTGCCGCCCGCGACGATGGTCCGCGACGGAGGAACTTTGGCGACGGTCTGCCCGGGGAGGACAACCGAATCGAATTCGCCACGTGCGTTCAGGGCGCTGTTGCTGAGAAAAGTGTACGCGGAGCCGTGGAAGGTGTTGGTTCCGGATTTACTCGCGGCGTTCACCACGATGCCATTGCCGCCGAACTGCGCGGTATACGTATTGGTGAGAACCTGGAACTGCGAAAGAGCTTCGATGCCGGGCGAGAAGCCGGTGGCGCCGGAACCCGCCGATTTACCGTTGAAGGTAGTCAGATTCGTGCTGTCGATGAGGAAGCCGAGACCGGTGGGGCGGGAGCCGGACACGGTGTAATTGGCCTGCTGTCCATAGACGTTGCCGCCGCCCTGAATAGAAGCAACGCCGGGGGCGAGGTTAATCAGGTCGACGAAGTTGCGGGCCGTTCCCATCGGCAGATCGGCGATTTGCTGCTGGTCAAACGTGACGCTCAGGGCGGTGGTGGAGGTGTCGACCTGGGAGACGACGGAATCGACGGTGACCACCTGACTGGCCTGACCGACGGGGAGTACGATGTCGACAATCGATTCTTCGCCGACGGAGGTCTGGATACCGGCGCGAACCACGGTTTCGAATCCGGGATGAGTTACGCGAACTTCATAGTTACCGATAACTACTTCCGGCGCACGATACAGACCGGCGGAGTTACTGGTGAGATTTTCGGTGACACCTGTATCGAGATTCTTCACGGCGACACTTGCGCCCACAACCGTTGCACCCGATGCATCTGTCACGGTGCCGGAAATGGTGGAGGAGCTGGTCTGGCCAAACAGCGACGGGGCGCTTATTGCCAGCACGAAAGCCGCAAAAGCGAGATAGTGGCGTGTCCGTGTCGTGCGTTGCATCGTGAAAACTCCCTGTCTTTATTTACTGGAAATGAATCGCGGACATTAAGTCAGGCGTAACCGCAGCCTGCCCGGCTAACCCAACATGTAACCGAACCGGAATAACACGGCTCGACGCTGGCATCAACGTGCGAATTGGCCTGCGTTGCCGTTCTGTCAATTTACTACGAACAGGGCATGGAAGCAAGACGACGGCAGTGCACCACGGCGGCGCGAATTCAGATCCCGAACCGGCGTCGTGGCCCCGTGTTTCCACGCTCCCTTGTCCATGTGTCCCCTTTGACACCGGGGCAGCGGAGTTATAGCATTTCCGCCAGCCTGCTCGGACGAGCAGGAAACCGAGGACAGGGAGGCTACCCATGATGAGCAGAATTTCGCGAATCCGGCGGATTGCCGGGCTGACCGTTTCGATACTGATTGTGAGCGTTCAGTTTTTAGTGGGGCAAACCAGCACGTCGATCATTTCGGGCACGGTCACGGATAGTTCCGGCGCGGTCGTTTCGGGCGCGCAGGTGAACGTGAAGAATGTCGGAACGGGCATTGTCACCGGCCTGACCAGCGACGCGCAGGGGCGATTCCGCGCCTCGGAAATGATTATCGGCGACTACGAGGTGCAGGCTTCTCACGCGGGCTTCCAGACCGTTGTTCGCAAGGGAATCACGACGACCGTGGGCGGCGAAGCGATTGTCGATATCGCACTGGCGGTCGGGCAGTCGCAGCAGGTTGTCACGGTGGACGCGCAGGTTTCGCAGGTCGATACGACGACGTCCGCCATCAGCAATACGGTTACGAGAACGCAGATCGAAGAACTTCCGATGGGGTCGCGCAACCAGACGGATCTTCTCGGACTGGCGCCGGGAGTGGGCTACGTCATTCCGGTGGGCGGAGCCAATTACGGCAAGCAGGATAACTATTCGATTTCCGGAGCGCGGCCCAACGGCATCCTGTTTCTGATCGACAACACGAATCTGGAAACGTATAACGGGCATTCGACCGGCTCGGGAGCGACGGGCGCCACGCTCGGTCTGGAGGCCATCGGCGATTATCAGACGCTGACCAATACTTACAGCGCGCAGTTCGGCGGCAACGGCGGACTGGTGAACGCGGCGAGTAAATCCGGCACGAACAACCTTCACGGGTCGGCTTATTTTTATCTCACGAATTCGGATGTACTGACGGCGCGGAGTCCGTTTGCCACGTTCATCCGGCCGGGCGATACCATTGCCAAGGCGCCGCCTTCTCACAAGGGTCTTTTCGGGGGCAGTCTGGGAGGACCGATCCAGCGGAACAAGGCATTCTATTTTGCAAACTATGAGGGAATCCGGCAGGGCTCGGAGAACGAAAGTATCATGACCGGAGTGCCCGACATCAATGCGCATGCGGGGTACCTGCCCTGCGCGACCGCGGGTCCGAAATACGGCTGCAATGCGTCGACAGGCCTCGCGTATGTTGGGGTACCGGCAACGATCGCGCCGCTGCTGGCGCTGTTTCCGGTGGGTGCGACGACGTCTTCGGGAGTGGGAAACGCAGTGAGTGTGGTGCCGACCTCCAGCCAGGACAATTATCTGCTGACGCGGTTCGATTACACGTTTTCGGCAAGGGATTCGTTGTTTGTCCGTTATGTCAGGAATACGGCGCTGGCGCTGACCTTACAGCAGATTCCGCTGGTGCAGGAAGCTGACCGGACGGCAAATCACTTCGTGACGATCGAGGAAGATCATGTGATCTCGCCGACGCTGATTAACCTGGCGCGGATCAGTTTTCTGCGACCGTATGAGAATGCGCAAAATGTGACGGCTCCGATTCCGGCGCTGCAGGCGATTAATATTCCGGGCGCGACGCAGGGCCTGCTGACGCTGGGGAACAAGCTGACCATCGGGAGCAACAATCTGGTTCCCTATCGCATGGCCGAACAGACGTATCAGGTGATGGACGATGTGATCTGGACACACGGGGCGCACAGCATTAAGTTCGGAGGGCTGTATGCGGTGGTGGCCGATTTTTCGAACCAGGGCACGACGGGCGCCAACTGGGCGTTCGGAAACATTCTGGGCTTCCTGACGGCGCAACCGACTTCTCTCGCCGGCGGATTGCCCGGACATCTGGACGATTATCGCGACGCGATTTCGAAACAGGTGATGCCGTACGTCAATGACGAATGGAAGTTTTCGCGGCGGCTGACGCTGAATCTGGGGGTCCGCTACGAATGGCTGAGCAATCCCGGCAGCCGGCACAATTTGTTTTCCAATATCACCAGCGTGGCGACGAACACGAACTGGGTGCCGGTGCCCACGGCAATGCCGAATAATCCGAGCAATAAGAATTTTGCGCCGCGCGTGGGTTTCGCGTTCGATCCGTTCGCGGATCATAAGACTTCGATTCGCGGCGGCTACGGAATCTTCTATAACGAACTGACCGCGCACGTCTGGCTGAACGCCTACTGGACGAGCGCACCGTATCTGAACGGTTCGGTGCCGAATCCCGCGTGGCCGGTGCCTTTTTCGGGCGGCGCAACCCCGGTGGTGCCGAATACGGCGCAGTTCGGACTCAATTACATGTCGAAAATGCACACGCCCTACATGCAGCAGTACAACCTGAGCATCCAGCATGAAATTGCGCAGGGCACGATTTTCAGCGCCGCCTACGTGGGTTCGAAAGGCACGCATCTGCTGCAGGCGATCGACCAGAATTTCCCGCTGCCGGTCAACGGGACGTATGGCACGGCGGGACCCAACGGCACCGTCACGCCGAACATAAGGCCGAATCCCAACTTCGGCAAGTTATATCTGCGCAGCACGGCGGCGAACTCGAACTACAATTCCCTGCAGCTGAGTCTGAATCGCCGCTTCGCCAATCATTTTCAGACACAGGTGGCGTACACGTTCCAGAAGTCGATGGACATTGTTTCAGGAGACCAGGGCCCGGACAGCAGCAACGGCGGTAACAACATCATCATGGATCCGTTTGCGGCGAGCCGGGAGCACGCCCGTTCCAACTTCGATTTCACGCATGTGCTGAAGATCAACGGCATTTACGAAATGCCTTTCACCCGCAATGAGGCGGTAAAGGGCTGGAGACTAAGCGGGGTCATCACGGCGCAGAGCGGCGAGCCGTTCACCATCTTCGACGGGTTTGACGAGACGGGTTCCGGGCAGACCGGCAAGGCCGGCGCGGGACGGCCAAACCTGAATCCCGGCGGGAATGCCAACCCGATAATCGGGAGCGTGAGCCAGTGGTTCGATCCGTCGCAGTTTACGTTAAACCCGGTCGGAACATTTGGCAATCTGGGACGAAACACGGCGGTGGGTCCGCGGCTCATCAACGTCAACGTGGCGTTGCTGAAGCGCACGACGATCCATAAGATATCCGAACACTTCAATCTTGAGTTCCGGGCGGAGATCACGAACCTGTTCAACCACCCGAACTATGGTCTGCCGGATCAGAATCTGTATAACAGCGGCCCGACCAGCCCGGGCGGCAAGCCGGTGGCGAATCCTTCGGTGGGACAGATCACGTCCACGATTACCGGATCACGAGTGGGACAACTGGCGCTGAAGGCCACGTTCTAGAAAGGTTCGGCAGGGGAGCGGCGCGGGACGCAGCATCGCTATTTAGTGCGGCTGCTTTATTCAGCGCGGCTGCTTTATTCAGCGCGGCTGCTTTATTCAGCGCGGCTGCATGATTCAATGCGGCTGCATGATTCAATGCGGCTGCATTATTCAATGCGGCTTCGCGTTCAACGCGGCTGTTTCGCGCGCATGGTCGCGGCCTTACAGATACATCTGAAGGGCACGGCTGCGCAGCTTAAGGCAGCGAGGAAAAGCTTCCCAGACGAACGGAAGCGCCGAGGAACGAGACCGATACGAGCGTGAGAAAGGCCATCAGAAGCGTGAATTCGTAAAGGTCCTGTCCCTGTTCGTCCCGGAGAAAACGTTTTACAAGGTCCATAGCAAAAGTTTAAGAAGCGCGGAACAAATCGGCCAGACTCCCTTTGGTAAATTCGAGGGCATTCCGCGCCGGAAAGAGCCGCAACGCTAATTTCGCCGGAGGATTTCGCGATGCAGCAGGTAGGACGTCTCGGTCGGAACGCCGCCCTTGTAGCGGACGCGGAGCAGGAGCTGGAAGTAGCGCGGGATATGGCCGGAGGGGCCGCGCATACGGGATGCCAGCATCGCGGCGAAGCCGGGTTCGGTCAGCGCACTGACCGCGCCGGCGCGGCCGAAGGTACTGTTGCCGGCGAACGTCATCACGTCTGAATTGCCGCCCGGGCCGGCGGCGCGGGTGATGAGAATGCAGGCCTCACCGTCTTCACTGAGAAATCCGGGGGGATCGCGAAATTCGTAAAAGGGCTGCTCGCCTTTGGCGGGATGAAGCACCTGAAATCCGGTTGAGCCTTCCACGATTTCGAGTGAGACGGGCAGGCCGTTCAGCTTATCGCCGAAGAATCGCGGCGGACCGAGAAACAGGACATTGGCATCCGCGAGTTGCTGCCACTGCAACTGGCTGCTGCGAACAATCGACATCGCCGGCTGCCGCGGCCCGAGGCGCTGGCCCAGCTGAAACGCGGCGCTCACGTCACCGACGGCGGCATAGTAGTGGATCGCGCGGCTGGCCTGGCTGCCCAGTGCCTTTTTCACGGCCTCCCCGTGGGGCGACTTCAGCAGGTCGTCGGCATTTTCCAGCGAGAGGTCGCGATAGATCGCCTTGTTCTCAAACTGCAGGAAGAGCGGATTGCCGACCGCAATAAGAAGAGGATGACCAGGGCGGATAAACGGCGCCCAGAATTCGGCCAGTTCGGGCGTCCACGCGTCGGATGCAGACGCGGAGGCGAGAGGGCCGGAACGGAGGGCAACCAGACCGTAGATCGAGGCGCACAAGAGCAAAAAGCAGAGGCCGGCGAGAGCGAGGGCGGCGAGGCGCCAGCGGTTCTCCGGCGAGCGGGCGGGCGGGAGTCCGGGCTCGGGCGCGGGCGGAGATCCGGCCGGCGGACGAGGTTCGCAGGTGAGCGCAAACTGACCCTTGGGCAGGTCGACGATCAGTTCGTCGGCGGCGCCGTGGTCGCGATAGTATTCCGCCAGCTTTTGGCGCAGGCGGCCGATCTGAATCCGGACGGTGGAGTCCTGACGGGGGTCGTAGCTTTCCGCCTTGCCGAAGGCCTCGACGCCGATTGTGTACTCTTTCAGTTGCTCGGCGCTGCCGTCCGCGGAGTGGTCGGCAAGATATTTCAACAGCCGGCGGGAGGAGGGCGCGTTGGCGAAAGTCGCGCTTTGCAGGATGCGATCCACGCCGTCCCGGATTGCCTCACTGCCCCTGATCATTCGAACAGAATCATATCACCCCTGTTTCCGACGCAACAGAAGTTGCTCCTCGACTGCATACCGCCATTTCTTTTCATGACTTTAGGAGTGCTACACGACTGCTAGCCTCCGCACGGCGCGGGCTCTATTGCGGATGGTGTGTTTCGGGGATACCATCGGAAAGCTTTCGGGGCGGGAAGCTTTCGGGACGGGAAGCTTTCGGGACGGGAAGCTTTCGGGACGGGCGTTATCTTCATTAAGGAAATCATCGGCATGAGATTGCGGTTCGCTATTCCTTTCCTCTGTGCGGTCGGCATCGGTATGTTCGGGACGGCGACGGCCCAGCAACCGGCATCACCGGCCAGCAGCGCCGTGGAAGGCTCGGAAAACGACGCCGATCACGTGGCCAAGCTTTCCGACGACGTGATTTGGCGACTGGAACTCAGCGACATCGCCGAGGTTCGGACGTTCCGGTACACAGGGCTGCCGAAAGGTTCCCCGAACGGGAATCCGCTGATCCTCTACGCCTATAGTTTCATCCCGAAGAATCTGGATCGGACAAAGAAGGCGCCGATGGTGGTGATGATCCACGGCGGGGTCCACGCCAGCCACATCACCGGCGGACCGGCCAATGCGGCGAACATCACGCGCGAATTGCTGGAGCAGGGATACGTGGTGGTTGCGCCCGATTACCGGGGCAGCACGGGTTACGGCGCGGCGTACGAGAAGGCGATCGATTACGGCGGGAAAGAGAACGACGATATTCTGGGCGCGCGTAACTGGATGGTGGAGCGCTACCCGTTTATCGACCCGGCGCGAGTGGGGCTGATGGCGTGGAGTCACGGCGGGATGATCGCGCTGTTTAACATTTTTCTTCATCCG
>TBL_comb48_EPIDRAFT_1001568_pt1 | contig 16726 bp, 10 predicted proteins | sample TroBogEpilimnion_37_FD_10681 | JGI IMG/M metagenome (IMG submission 10681)
CGTTAAGGTTAAGATCGATCAAAAGTTAAAAGCTCAGGAAATAAAGTTGTAATTAAGGGTAATAGTATTTGTATTACCCATTTGGCTGCTTTGGGTCGGACTCTGCCATCTAAGGTGAAGTTGGATGAATGACTCTTCTCATGCTCATAACAGTCTGATGTTGTTATTTAGGTCAATAAATTGGAATGGCGTAAAACATAGGGTGGGGCGAAGGTCTGCTTTACAGCTTAAAGCCGCCCAATCAATTTATGGCTACTGGTAAGACTTGCTTTTTCTATCGATTGAAAGGATCGGGAGCAACAAGAAGATTTGCCTAAACATGACTCTAAATCTGTGCAATAGAACATATAGCAAACCAATAGAAACAAGGGGTTAGAAGGGTCTCATTATCAATTCTATTGCACAATCTCAAGTCTGTAAGTCATTGTTTTATATAGGTTTTATGGTACTCCGACGTAGGGGCTACGAACCAAGGGGTCGTGGGTTCAATTCCTGCCAGCCGCACCAACCTATATAAGGGCCTCCCGTCAGGGAGGCCCTTTCCATTTGTACTACTGAACGACATTTGTACTACTGAATGGATATTGGGGGTTCTAATGCTGCCACCTAAGCCTTATTCTATAAGGGGTTTTTTCAAAACCTCTGTTTTGCTAGTACTGCTGAGTTATTTGGCCAATTAGAGTATTTGTCTGCTTATCGGGCTATTTCAGACATTCAAAAAAGCAGATTTTGGGGTTCTTGACCGTCTCAATCCAATCACAAAGCGACAGCTAGAGATCGGATTTTGACTGATCAACTAGTCGCTTGAAGCTGGACTGACCTGATTTTTAATGCCACTCCATCAGAGAGGATTTTTAATAATCTTCATCCTAAAGGAGTGTTAAATGTGACTAAAGATCAATGTCTCAACCCCGAGCAAATCGGCATTACTTTAGGGATGAATAAAAATAGCGTAGACCAACTGTTGTATCGGGCAAAGCTAAAACTGAAGGCAGAATTGGGGTAGGCATAAGGTGATGAATATGGAGAACAAAGAAAATCTCAGGCGGACGTTGGATCAAATCCAAGCCCCGACCCCATCGGCAAATTTTGAAGATAGGTTGACCCAAGGCTGGTAGCGCTTCACCACACAAGGCGAGCAGCCATCCCATGCTCGATTAATGTCTTGGTCATGGTCAGAACCCATCGCAATTAACCCTACTGCTTACGTCTATTGCGCTGGTAGCATCAGTACTATTTGCACAAAAGCTATTTTTGCATCAAGAAGAAGATCTCATTCGTGTCTATGTCAAGTCCGAATTAAGTCTAGCAACCCTCTAAAAGCAATTGATCTGTGCAGTTTTATTTATCTGCAATTTGCTTGACATCCCAGCCGCCACCAAGCGCGGTAATTAGACCAACATGGGCTGCAATTTGACGATTGAGTAGAGACATCAGGATTCGCTCATTTGACAATTCTGCTGCCTGCGAAGTGGCTACATCCAGGTAAGTAATGACTCCTGATTTGTATTGATTTTCACTGATGCGTACTGCATCTTGGGCGTGCTTGACAGCGCTTGCTTGTGACTTACTCTCCCTTTGTAGCAACCTGAGGGCAACTAAGTTGTCTTCAACATTCTGAAATGCCCCCAAAACAGTTTGGCGATAGAGTGCGACATTTTGATCGTAGACAGCGCCAGCTTGTTGGTATGCGCCAATTCTGAGGCCGCCATCAAATAAAGGCTGTGCGATCGCGGGTCCAATTGCCCAATAGCGCAAAGGCATGCTGATCAGGCCCGGCAAATCCGCACCCTGATACCCACCTGCGGCAGAGATGGTCAGCGTAGGGAAGAAGGCAGCTGTCGCCACACCAATTTTAGCGTTGGCTGCAGCCATTTGGCGTTCAGCCACTGCAATATCCGGACGACGCTCTAAGAGTGTTGATGGCACGCCCACTGGAACATCGGGTAAATCAGCCACCAATTTGGATACTGGGCTGACTACCAAATGCGTTACCGGATCAATCGAAAGTACTTGTGGCTTGAGCGAGAAGGTGGAGGGTGTTTGCCCAATCAATACTGCAATCGCATGTTCAAGTTGGGCTCTAGATAAGCTGACATCAATCGCCAGCGCGACAGTCGACTCTAGGAGGGTGCTCGCCTGAGCAATGTCAAGTTGAGTAACGATGCCAGCGTTGTATTGGTTCTGGGTTATCTGGAGTGATTTCTCATAAGTTTTGATGGTGCTGTCATACATCTTGATTTGCATATCAGCAATACGCAGTTGGAAGTACGTTTGGGCAATAGTAGCCTGGGTTGATAGTCTGAGTGCATCGAGCTGCGCAGCTGAAGCCTGCGCAGTATCTTTACCGGCCTCCACATTGCGTCTGACTTGACCCCAGATATCCGGTACCCAGCTTGCTCCAATATTGGCATTAAACGTTTGGTCAACGCTAGATAGATTGCCATTGCTTCCGCCGTTCACGGTGCCGCGATTACCGCTTCCGTTTGCCGTCAAAGTTGGGAATAGGGCGGCACGGGCTTGCGTTAATAAGGCGGTAGCTTGGCGATACTGGGCTTCGGAGGCAATGATGTTTTGATTGTCAACATTGACCTTATCTATTAGCTGATTGAGATCTGGGTCATGGTAAATCTCCCACCATTTTGCTTGCATACCCGCTTCATTTGGTTGTGCAATTTTCCAGCCATCACCACTTTTGTTATCGTCGGTTTCTTTGTAGCTGGGTGCTGTTGTGCTATCAGGCTTGCTGTAGTCGGGGCCCATCATGCAGCTTGTCATCATCGCCAAAAGACCTATGGCACTCAGATATTTTTTTGCAGCCCTAAGTTGAAGATTGTTTTGTATTGAATTCATTTCTTATTCCAATTCCAGGCGCGTAAACGCTCCATGTAAAGATAGATCACTGGTGTTGTGTATAGCGTGAGCAATTGACTCATGATGAGGCCACCCACAATGGAAATACCAAGCGGCCGATGAAATTCTGCGCCATCACCGGATCCAATGGCCAAAGGAACGGCTCCGAGAATGGCTGCCATAGTGGTCATCAGGATGGGGCGGAAGCGCAGTAAGCAGGCTTTATAGATTGCATCGTGCGGCGAGAGTCCCTCGGTTCTTTGGGCGTGAATCGCAAAGTCAATCATCATGATGGCATTCTTTTTGACAATACCAATCAAGAGAATCACTCCGATTAAGGCGATGATGCTGAACTCAGTATTAAAGAGCATCAGAGCCAGTAATGCGCCAACACCTGCTGAAGGCAGGGTCGAGAGAATGGTGATGGGATGAATTAGGCTCTCATACAAAATGCCTAAAACTATGTAGACGGTGATGAAGGCGGCCAGTATTAACCAGGGTTGACTCGATAGGGAATCTTGAAAAGCCTTCGCTGTTCCCTGGAAGCTAGCCCTTACAGAATTCGGAACATTCAGCCGATCCATCATGGCATAAATGGCTTCAGAGGCTTGGCCAAGCGATATGTCTTCAGGGAGATTAAATGAGATGGTGTTCGCAGTAAATTGACCTTGGTGATTCACTACTAAAGGCGTATTAGTAGGGCCATAACTGGAAAAAGCGGCTAGAGGCACTTGGCCGCCAGTCGTTTTAGATCCGGGGCTGTGGATGGCGCTGATCGGAATCGTTGCTGCCGTAATAGATTGCGCTGCACCGACAGCAAACGAATTAGGGGCGGGGGCAGCAGTACTGACATAAATTTGTTTGAGCACATCAGGGTTTTGCCAGTATTGCGGAGCAACCTCCATGACAACGTGATATTGATTTAAGGGGTTAAAGATAGTGGATACCTGGCGTTGCCCAAAAGCATCGTTCAGTGTTGTATCAATGAGATTGGTGGTGAGCCCTAATTTGGCTGCAGTGTCATGATTGATATTGAGAGTGGTCTGCATGCCCTTATCTTGAGCATCGGTATTGACATCCACTAGCTCTGGCAAATCTGTCATGGCAAAGCGAATCTTAGGCCCCCACGCTCTTAAATCTTCTAGGCTGTCGCCAAGGAGGGTGAATTGATACAGTGCATTACTAGGTCTTCCACCAATACGGATATCTTGTACGGGCTGTAGGTAGAGGGTGGCCCCTGCAACCGCATTGAGCTTGCGCCTCAATCTAGCAAGCACTTCGTCCATGCTGCCTTGTCGCTCACTGAGGGCTTTGAGCGCCACAAACAGGCTACCCGTATTGGTTTGACCGCCACCATTAAAGCTCACAACTTTATCAACATCAGGATCTTGCATCACGATGCTCATGAACTGACCCATCTTTAACTGCATTGCCTGGAAGGAGATGTCTTGGTCCGCCTGAATACTGCCAACAATTCTGCCGGTATCTTGCTGCGGAAAGAATCCCTTGGGGATGCTGATATAGAGATACACATTTAAGGCGATGACGGAAAATAAAACCATCATCGTCATGCGTTTGTGCTTTAACGCGTATTCGAGCGAACTGGCGTAGCGCTGATTCACGTTGCTAAAAAATCGTTCGACGGCTTGCATGAAGCGGCCGCTTGTCTCTGTGCCATGAGGCTTGAGTAGCCTGGCGCAAAGCATCGGTGTCGCAGTGAGAGAAATTACTAAAGAGACGCCAATGGCGACCGAAAGGGTGATAGCAAATTCCCGGAAGAGCCGCCCAACAATGCCACCCATTAATAAGATGGGGATGAATACCGCTACTAGAGATACGCTGATGGAGATTACCGTAAACCCAACTTCTCGGGCCCCCGAGATCGCAGCCAGAAAGGGCGTCTCTCCATCTTCTATTTTTCGTGAAATGACTTCCAGCACCACGATCGCGTCATCCACCACAAAACCTGTAGCAATTGTGAGAGCCATGAGTGAGAGGTTGTTGAGAGAAAAGCCGCATAAATACATTACAGCAAATGTGCCAATCAGTGAAACAGGCACCGCAATACTAGGAATAATGGTGGCCCTGACATTGCCTAGAAATAGAAATACCACCATGACCACCAAAATGACCGACAGAATCAGTGTACGTTCAACCTCCCTGAGTGAGGCGCGGATGGTAGGTGTTCTATCAAGCGCAATCTCCATATTGATTGCCGCCGGAATAGATGCCTTGAGCTGGGGGAGAAGTGCTTTTACACCTTCAACTGTATCAATGATATTGGCGCCCGGTTGTCGCCAAAGCACCAGTAGTACGGCGGGCTTGCCATTGGCTAGGCCGCCATTGCGCAGATCTTCAACAGAGTCGACAACTTGCGCAATGTCTTGAATGCGAATGGGTGCGTTATTGTGATAACCCACAATGACTGGCATGTAGTCTTGAGCAGTCTTTGAGGTATCGTTGGCAACGACTTGCCAAGCGCGATCGCCACTTTCAATTACGCCTTTAGGTCGCACGGTATTTGAAGCAGCAATGGCGGTGCGCACATCCTCGAAGCCAACGCCTAGTGCAGACATAAGGGTGGGGTTAATTTCTACGCGAACAGCTGGTAGGGAGCTACCTCCCACGGTGACCTGGCCAATGCCTTTAGACTGCGCTAGTTTTTGTGCCAGGATGGTGGAGGCGGCATCATACAGTTGGGCGCGTGGCATTGTTTCTGAGGTCAAGCTCAGAATCATGATGGGGGCATCCGCTGGGTTTACCTTGCGGTAGGTGGGGTTGCTTGGTAAGCCAGTGGGCAAGAGGCTATGCGCAGCATTGATGGCAGCTTGGACATCGTTTGCAGCACCGTCGATGTTTCGGTTCAGATCAAATTGCAAGGTAATACGTGTAGACCCCAGGGAACTGGTAGAGGTCATCTCAGTAACGCCAGCGATTCTGCCTAATGAACGCTCAAGCGGAGTGGCAACGGTCGCTGCCATGGTCTCTGGGCTAGCGCCAGGCAGGTTGGCTGATACCGAGATTGTTGGAAAGTCAACCTGAGGTAAAGGTGAAACTGGTAACAGCGTAAATGCTGTGCTGCCTGCCAACACAATGGCAATCATCAATAGAGTCGTGGCAATAGGCCGATGAATAAATGGAATGGAGATATTCATCGGCAAATTCGTGTATTCATCGATTAAGCGCGACGACTGGCTTGATGCGTTTTAAGGTGAGCCGAGAGTCGATCAAATGCTAAGTAAATGACGGGTGTAGTGAAGAGGGTGAGCACTTGACTTACCAGTAAGCCTCCGACCATGGTGATCCCGAGAGGGTGTCGGATTTCTGAGCCTGTCCCAGTGCCCAGCATGAGGGGCAAAGCACCAAGAAGGGCTGCCATAGTGGTCATCAGAATCGGGCGCAAACGGAGTAGGCAGGCCTCGTAAATGGCATCACGTGGCGATTTGCCCTCGGTACGCTCAGCTTCAAGCGCAAAGTCAATCATCATGATGGCATTCTTTTTGACAATACCAATCAGCAAGATGATTCCAATGACGCCAATAATCCCCAGGTCATTACCGGAGACGATGAGAGCCAATAGGGCACCAACGCCTGCCGATGGCAAGGTAGACAAGATCGTAATGGGGTGGATATAGCTTTCGTACAGGACGCCCAAAACTATATACATGCAAATAATGGCGGCAAAGATGAGGGTGATGGTATTGCTCAGTGATGCGTTGAATGCCTTAGATGCACCTTGAAAGCGCGTGACTAAGCTGGCAGGGACTTGCAGCCCATCTTCGGCATCGTTAATCGCCTGAACGGCATCCCCCAGTGAGGCCGTGCCACTGAGATTAAATGACACTGTTGCTGACGGAAACTGTCCCTGGTGATTGATATTAAGCGGGCCATTTCGCTCTTCAATGCTGGCAATAACGCTTAATGGAATTTGTTTGCCACCAGCACCAGGAACATAGATGTCGTCTAAGGCATTTAGGCCGACCTCAACACTGGGGCTAGCTTGCAAGACTACACGGTATTGATTGGTTTGGGTGAAGATGGTGGATATGAGGCGTTGACCATAAGCGTTGTATAGGGCGTTATCAATGGAGGCAATCGTTACCCCTAGGCGGGCAGCGATATCGCGGTCAATATCAATATAAGACTGCAAACCCTTGTCTTGTAGATCGCTCGCTACCTCACTCAGTTCTGGCAGAGAATTAAGCTTTTGAATGATCTTCGGCGTCCATTCGCTTAACTCATCGGCATTTGCATCCTCGAGTGTGAATTGATACTGTGTTCTGCTGACGCGATCCTCAATAGTGAGATCTTGGACGGGCTGAAGATAGAGTTTGATATCAGGGAGTTGATCTACTTTTTCTTGTAAGCGACTGAGTACCGTTTTGACATCATCTCGCTGATCGTGTGCTTTGAGATTAATCAGCATCCGCCCATTGTTCAGGGTTGCATTGGTGCCATCCACGCCAATAAAAGAGGATAGACTTTCAACATCTGGATCTTTCAAGACGATGTCAGCCAACGCCTGTTGGCGGCTAGCCATGGCTTGATAGGAGATCGATTGAGGCGCCTCAGAAATTCCTTGAATCATGCCGGTATCTTGGTTTGGAAAGAATCCTTTAGCAATAAAGATGTACAGCACAATCGTTAAGCCCAAGGTCATCCCCGCCACACCAAGCGTTGCTTTTTGGTGATCTAACACCCAATTGAGTGCAATGCCGTATTTGTGAATCAACTTGTCGAAAAGGGCGCCACTCCAATGGTAGAACTTGGATTGCTGATCCTCGGGAATGTGATGAAGTAGCAGCGCACACATCATTGGCGTCAATGTGAGGGAGACTATTGCTGAAATAATGATGGCCACAGCTAACGTCACGGCAAATTCTCTAAAGAGTCTACCAACGATATCACCCATAAATAGCAATGGAATCAGCACCGCAATCAAGGAGATGGTCAGCGAGATAATGGTGAAGCCAATCTGCTTGGAACCCTTAAGCGCTGCATCCAGCGGTTTTTCACCTTCTTCAATATAGCGTGAAATATTCTCAATCATCACAATGGCGTCATCCACCACAAAGCCGGTGGCAATCGTTAAAGCCATAAGGGATAGATTATTTAGTGAGAAGCCTGCCAAGCTCATAATGCCAAAGGTCCCCACTAAAGAGAGGGGTACGGCAACGCCTGGGATTACGGTGGCTGGTACGCTTCTTAAGAAGACGTAAATCACTAAGACTACTAGCAATATAGAAAAGAGTAACTCTATCTGGACATCATTCACTGAAGCGCGAATAGTGCTTGTGCGGTCCGTGAGGATTTTGACCTCTAGCGCTTGCGGCAAGCTACCAGCCAGTTGCGGTAATAATTTTTTAATTTGATCCACCACCTGGATGACGTTGGCTCCAGGCTGGCGCTGAATATTTAGAATAATGGCGGGTTGTTTATTGGCCCAAGCACCTAAGCGAACATTCTCGGGTGCACTAATGACTTTTGCCACATCCGATACTCTCACGGGCGCACCATTGCTATAGCTGATGATCAGATCCTGATAGCCTTCAGCAGATTTAATCTGATCGTTAGCGTCAATCGTCGAGGATTGATAGGGGCCATCAAAACTCCCCTTTGCCGAGTTAATGTTGGCATTGCCAATCGCAATTCGGACATCATCTAGACTCAAGCCTTTGGCAGCAAGTGCGCGAGGATTGGCGATGATTCGAACGGCTGGCCTTTGGCCGCCAGAAACGCTCACTAGACCTACGCCAGGCATCTGGGAAATCTTTTGTGCCAAGCGGGTATCTACCAAATCTTCGACCCGGGTCAGTGGCAAGGTGGGGGAGGTAATGGCTAGCGTCAGAATCGGAGTGTCAGCAGGATTTACTTTGTTGTAAATCGGTGGCGCAGGTAAGTCCCCTGGAAGCAAAGAGTTCGCTGCATTGATGGCTGCTTGTACTTCTTGCTCAGCAACGTCCATATTTAGATCAAGCGTAAATTGCAAGACGATGACCGATGCACCACCTGAACTAACGGAAGACATCTGATTGAGCCCTGGCATTTGACCAAACTGACGTTCGAGTGGAGCGGTCACCAAAGAAGCCATCACATCAGGGCTGCCACCTGGATAGAGTGTGACTACCTGGATCGTAGGGTAGTCCACTTGTGGCAATGAGGAAATCGGCAGGTTGCGATAGGCAAGAATTCCAGCCAATAAAATTGCCACCATGAGTAATGAGGTGGCAATCGGGCGAATAATGAATATCCGTGAAGGATTCATATGAGTCTGATCGTCAGTCCGTTATGGCGCGGCATTTTTTTGTTTCTGACCTTCACGCCAGTGCGCTTTGCCAGTTGTTGGGGCTGAAGCTTCACCAACCATCACTTTGGCACCATTGCGCAATTTGTCGGTACCATCCACCACGACAATGTTGCCGGCTGCAAGACCATCTACCACCTGAACGCTGTTTCCATCAACTGGACCCAGCTTAACGGGAACAACGGAGACAGAATTATTGACATTCAGTCGATAAACAAAGGTGCCAGGCGTGCCACGCTGAACGGCGGGAACGGGGATGACCACCACATCAGACAAAACATCTAAAACCACTCGCACATTCACGAATTGATTTGGGAACAGCGTCATCTCGTTATTCGGAAAGATGGCGCGCAATTTTACGGTTCCCGTCGTAATATCAATTTGGTTATCAATGCTTTCTAAATAACCCGTCGCCAAATTTTTCTTATTGTCTGCATTCCAGGCTTCCACGGGAATAATCACTCTTTCAGGTGTTGCGCTGGCATCAGAGGTTGCTGCAGGTTCGACACCAGCGTCTTGGTTACTCTTGCGATGGCGTCCCTTGTGATCTTGAGGTGGTTCGGTATTGCCGCTAGGAGTCCCTCCTTTCTGGGCATCCGTATTGGGCATGGTTTCAGGAGCAGGTGGCTCTTGCAGGAATTTTTTAAACGCAGGAATGACATCCTGTGGAACTGAGAACAAGACTGTTGTAGGCTGGAGCTGGGTGATAACGAATAGACCGCTTGTATCGCTCGGCTGCACCAAGTTACCGGGGTCTACCAGCCTCAAACCAATGCGACCATTAATCGGTGAGGTGATGTGGGCGAATTCCAATTGCAATTTAGCGCTGCCGACCAAGCCCTCGTCAGTCAGGACATTGCCCTTGTATTGCTGAACCAAGGCTTTTTGGGTTGCATAGACTTGATGGGAAATCGAGTCTTGTTTTAAAAGGGTGTCATAGCGTTTCAAGTCTAATTCGGCATTACTCAATAGCGCTTTGTCCTTATTCAAAGTTCCCTCAGCTTGCTTGAGACTGGCCTCGAAAGCGCGTGGATCGATCAGAGCTAATAATTGACCGGCCTTTACTAGATCTCCTTCTTTGAAGAAAACTTTACTCAGAGTGCCGCTGACTTGTGAATGGACGGTAACGGTGTTTCGGGGGGTTACCGTACCCAATGCCGTTTGAATAACGGTAATTTGCCCTAGCTTTACAGGGGAGGTGACTACTGAGACGGGGCGCATCCGACCGGCACGGATTTTGTAGTCCCCAAAGAATCCCCCAATGAAATGCCATAGAATGCTTAATAAGATATATAGGGCTATATACACAATGATTTGTGTGGTTCTGGCGCTTAATGAAAAATCAGGGTTCTTGCTGATTCTGCGAAAGAGTTTTTCTAGTCGGGGCTGAACATGCGTAGTGAGCTTTAGGTTCCAAGAGCAAAGCTTTTGATGTGCCCAGTACAGCTTTTCTTTAGAAAGGCCGTAGATCTTGGGCCACAAGGGGAGTTGCCCAATGCGTTTACCTAGATTCCTAATGGCTAAGCCAATTTTTTTGAGTAATTTTTTCATGGAGTCTACATTTTGAACTATCTAGTGCGCTGTAGCCAAAATCAACTGGCTCAATCAAAATTAGGCCGATGAAGTCTAATTTTGATTTCACCTAACCTTTATTAGACTGCCGAATTGACAAATACTTACGCAGTTGGCGAAATAAGTACTATATAGCTTGAGTTGTAGCAGGGTTGTGCCGATTTTGTGCTGATTTTGACCGCGTTGTACGATATTGTTGTGAAGCTTTTGATAGGCCTCTATTTTTATATCCTTGCCACGATTCAGTTGGGCTACCCAAGACGCGAAAAAATTTAAGTATTGCTAGCAAGGTTGGCATGAAGTCGGCAAGACCAATCATGACTCCGGCAGGAGTATTTCCTGCTATGCGCGCTACAGCTGAATATTATGGGCTTATTAAAGACTCTATTCGTTATTGGCTAAAGAGAAAGCCTGAATCGTTTTACCTTTTAAATAAAGAGCCGGCATGAGTAAGGGTGCAGTTCCTTATGCAAATCACTTAAAGCAAACCCTCATCATAAATGCTGGGAGTTTTGTCTTTTGCGCGTTGCTTTAATTAATGTTGAGCATACTAGAAGATGTGTAGGTAAACTCTACACATCTTCTATGGCAATAGATATAAAAGTCTTTCAGTAGAGGGGTGAATTGGTTTTAGTACAGAGCGAAAGTACTGGGCGCTGCTTGCGGGCATTAAGCGACGTACCCATGCAAAAAAGTTTGTGAAGTCTTAATCCTTCTGAACTGCTGAGCTGCACAAATAAATTTGTGCGTCGCAATAAAATATTCTCTAATTTGCCTAACATTCAATGCGTGGGTAGTTAGCGAGGGACTGATCATCTAAATTGCAAAATGCATCTCGAATGTCTAATTTTGAAATATTCTATGCATAAGGCCATTATGCTAAGAAACTTACTAGCTAAAAACTTAAGAAATCAGTTAATTTTAAAAAGGCAATTAAAAATGTCGATCTATAAAATATTAAAGTATCTTTTCGTAATGACGCTAGGCGTCTATGGTATCTCTCCCCATGCTCAAACAACACTTCCCGGTGGATTTGTAAAAATGACTCCCGGTGAGATTGTTTGGAAGAATGGTGAAAATGGGATTAAAAACACGGTTCTATTTGGAGATCCCAATAAACCCGGTCTTTATATTGTGAGAAATATTTTTCCAGCTGGAGTAATGAGTACACCGCATTCACACGATCAAGATCGCTGGGTTACAGTAATTAAAGGTACTTGGTACTCTGGAACGGATGCTAGTTGGGATGCAAAGAGCGCTATTGTGATGCCAGAAGGAAGCATCATGTTTCATCCGGCCAATGCAGTTCACTTCGACGGTTCTTTAAAAGAGCCAGTTGAAGTACAAATTATTGGTATGGGGCCAGTCAAGACGACTTATGTCTATCCCAATGTGGGTAAGTATGGGATACCTCTTAAATTAAATTAGGCGGAAGTCGAAACCTGATGCTTGCTTACTGCTGAGCCAGCATCCGGTCTAAGTTTTAAATACCCCCTGAGCGAAATAAATATCAGCGCCCCTACAGCAAAAAAGGTAATACGAAAATCCAATGCTGACGGGTTATTGATATCCCCATCTCTAACCATAATGGTTATGTGGATAATGGCTGCCCCCAAGGCAACCCCGATACCTTGAGCAAGTTGACCAATAGTGCTAAAGAGGGTATTTGCCCCACTCATTTTTTCTGGCGGTATATCTACAAATGCTAAGGTCTGGATGCAAGTAAATTGCATTGATCTACTGACGCCATAAATAAACATAGCCAAGACAATGCCGATAATGCTCGAATCGGGGGAGAGCATGCCGCAAATCATGGCGGCAATGGCGGCGATAAAACCATTGCCAAGCATGATATTGCGAAAGCCAAAGCGCTCTAAAAGCATGGGGGTTAGAGGTTTGAGGCCAATGTTGCCAAGCATGGCCGCTAAAAATAAAAGACCTGACATAAAAGCACTATAGCCAAAGGCAATTTGGAACATCAAGGGTGCCAAGAATGGGGTTGCTCCTAATAGAACTCGCGTAAATGAGCCTGAGAAAAATGTAATACCAAATGTGGGAACTTTGAGTACAGAAAAATCGAGCAAGGGATGGGGATGCTTTTGAGCATGAAACCAGGCAGCAATCCCGCAGGTAATTCCAAGGGCCGTATAGCCAATGGCTTGCTTGCTAAATCCCTCGCTGCCGACTAGCTCAACGCCAATGATTGTGAAAGCCAGGGCGCTCCCTATGATCAAAAATCCAATGTAATCAAGAGGGCGCTTTTCGAGCTGATGAGCATTGGATACATATTTTCTAATGAGAAAGATACCTAATAGGCCTAGTGGCACATTAAGAATAAAGATCCAATGCCATGAGAAATAGGTAGTCAAGAAGCCGCCTAATGGAGGGCCAATTACAGGAGCTACTAATCCTGGCCATGTGATTAAGGCAATGGTTTTAACCAACTCCGATTTAGTCGTTGTTCTCAGGACGATTAATCGTCCAACAGGAACCATCATTGCTCCACCAATCCCCTGAAGAATTCGAGCGATCATAAATTGATTTACTGTTTGGCTAAGGGCACAGAGGACCGAGGCAAAGGTAAAGATGCCAACAGCAGAGCCAAATACAGTTTGAGATCCCAGGCGGTCAGAGAGCCACCCGCTAATTGGAATGAAGACTGCTAGCGTAATTAAGTATGCAGTAATGCCGACACTCATATCGACGGCATTTACCCCCAATGTTTGAGCCATCTGGGGCAATGCAGTGGTGATCACTGTGCCATCTAGGTTTTCCATAAAGAAGGCCGTCGCCACAATTATTGGGACTATATGTGAGGGCGCAAAGGATTTATTCATCTAACTTCTCAAAAGTTGATATTTTTATCATTTTAAATAAAGAGCTCTTGTCCAATAAACTCACATATTTACCTGAATCGTTGTTGAAAACTGTACTATTGAAAAGATATCAAACTAATAGAAGCAAGGGGTCGTGGATTTAATAGATTTATTTTGGCTTTGTTTGCCCCGTTTCCCGCCTGTAGAACTATATGGAATATGAACTTCCTATCCAGTCATTGACGCTGGTGTTGATCGGGCTGCCATTTGCAGAGATAACGAATGCACGCATTCAGCACGCATTACAAAAAATACAGCCCTAACCTTAAGTTCCCAGCGCCTCTAATAAATCCGTCTCCAGCAAGATCTGTAGCTTCGGATTTTTACTCAGGTTGGCAGCGTCCAAAAGAAATACGTCTTCAACCCTTTCTCCTAAAGTATTAATGCGAGCGGTGTGCACAGAGACATGATGCTTCGCTAGCACCCTGGAGATGGCATAGAGTAGGCCAGTGCGATCGCTTGCCGATAGGGAGAGGGCATAGTAGCGACCGCGCTCATCGGGGACGACGTGAACTCGTGGCTGGGTTGGGAAGGTACGAGATTGCCTCGAGAGGCGACCCATACTCGGTGGTGGCAGGGAATCATTATTTTGCAGCGCTGCGGTAAGCTCATACTCCACTAGCTGAATGAGATCTCGATAACTACCACCCTCGTCGACTAAGTTGCTGCCGGAGATCTGGAAGGTATCAAGTGCATAGCCATGCTTTGTCGTATGAATGCGGGCATCCCAAATAGAGAAGCCGTGACGCTCAAAGTAAGCGCAAATTCTGGCAAATAAATCTTCTTGGTCCTTAACGTAGACGGCAATCTGCAAGCCTTCGCCAACCGATGAGAGGCGTACACAAACTACTGGTATTTCACTTTCCACTTTATTAAACAGGTGGCGGGTGAGCCAGGCAATATCGGCAGCATCTTGACGCAGGAAGAAAGCAACATCTAACTGATTCCAGAGATTTTCATAGGCATGATCTTCAATACCGTACAGTCGAAGCTTGGCTCTTGACTCTTCTTGATGTTGCGCCAACTCTGAAGAGTCGTCTGGCTTTGCGCCGCCCAATACTCGAAGTGTGACGCGATATAAATCTTCTAGAAGTTTGCCCTTCCAAGCATTCCATACTTTAGGGCTAGTACCCCGGACATCTGCAACGGTTAAGAGATAGAGCGCGGTGAGATGGCGCTCATCGCCCACCTTCTTGGCAAAAGCCTTCACGATCTCCGGGTCGGTAATATCTTGCTTCTGCGCCACTTGACTCATATTGAGATGTTCAGCTACCAGCCAGATTAACAGCTCCGTATCTGCTTTATCTAAACCATGATCCTTGGCAAATTTACGCATATCCGCTTTACCAAGTTCCGAGTGATCTCCACCACGTCCCTTGGCAATATCATGGAAGAGGGCGGCAATAACTAGTAGCCATGGCTTCTCAAAATGGGCAATGAGGCTGCTGCAGAACGGAAATTCGTGGGTATGCTCTACCACCATGAAGCGTCGGATATTGCGTAGAACCATCAAGATGTGTTGGTCCACCGTATAGACATGAAATAAGTCGTGCTGCATCTGACCAACAATTTTTCTGAAGGCAGGCAAGTAACGACCTAGTACGCTAGAGCGATTCATGAGTTGGAATGCGCGGCTATTAGCGGTCACTAATTTAGCTAATAACGTGGACACGGGTTGAGGTGTATAAAACTCGCCAGCCTTTTTACCGGCACCACTAGCAAACTCACCAATAAGGTATTCGTAGGCATCGCCCAATACATCGGCTGTAGCATCTGACAGGTTGAAATCAATCTTGTCTAGATGAATAAGTACTTTGGAAATCAGATCATTCTTCTCGGCCTCAGTCTTGCCAAGCTTCATCGAAGTTAGATCAATATCCTCAAAGAGATTTGCGAACTCTTCTTCGCTACCAGTTCCCATGGTGCTGTGCTCAATATTCTTGAGGATGTGGGTGAGATCTCCCAGGATGAAGTTGTGACTACTTCCTTCATTTTTAGTGTCAAGCTGGTTGTTTCCTTTGAGCGCAATCGCATGGAATAACTCAGATGGCTTCAGGAAATAACCTAATTCATCTAACGCGGCGGCATCTAAAGCCTCAATATAGGCTTTGCCTTGCTTCGTCGATTCGTCTAATTCTGAGAATTTAAGATTCTCTTGGGCTAACTGAGCATCGGCAAAGCGGTCGATCTTTTCAGAAAGGTACTTGTAGAAGATGAAACCGAGGATGTAGTCGCGAAACTCATCTGCACCCATCTTGCCGCGAAGGGTATTTGCTATGTTCCAAAGTTGCTGCTGTAGCTGACGGCGCTGTTCTTCTGACATTTTTACCTAGTTATATGGTTTATATGCATTCTACAGGGTCAAAAAGGTCAAAACTGTTGGATTTAGCCCCTTATAAAAGGGGGGTGGGGCTGGTAATTAAAGCTAATTCGGGCTGCTTATCTTGCCCTGGACTTGCTCATTACTTCGTTAAAAGCAGGTAAGTGACATATGCAAATCCAGAAAAGCTAGCAAGCCCGAATACTTTCCAACTTAACTCCTTGCTAGACACATCACCTTCAACTGGTGATTGATGTTGCTCTTGCATGGGGTCTAGATGGCTAGTATGGTCAGCGCTCTCCGGTCTATCTAAACGCTGACGATAGCTAATTCCTGAGCCCGGTAATCCAACACTTCCCGTCACTCTATCGCCGCGTATGTTCAGTTTTGCTCCACGTGGCCCAACGCTTACGCTGGCACCAGTCTTGCTGAGATTAATTGTGAGACCCTTAAATAGGGTGATTCGCTTTTGAAATCGTAATCCCATGACGTGGGCCTTTACTTGATTTGGGATGGGTGGGATATTTAAGTGTAGTCATCTAATGAGAGATTTAGTGATGACGGAAAATGCAAATCAAAGGCACCAGAACAACAAGAAGCTTTGCCTAAACATGACTCTAAATCTGTGCAATAGAACATATAGCAAACCAATAGAAACAAGGGGTTAGAAGGGTCTCACCATGAATTCTATTGCACAATCTCAACTCTGTAAGTCATTGTTTTATATAGGTTTTATAGCACCCCGACGTAGGGGCTACGAACCAAGGGGTCGTGGGTTCAATTCCTGCCAGCCGCACCATA
>TBL_comb48_EPIDRAFT_1001573_pt1 | contig 16695 bp, 18 predicted proteins | sample TroBogEpilimnion_37_FD_10681 | JGI IMG/M metagenome (IMG submission 10681)
AAAAAATTGAGGCGCTGTCAAAGATTGAAACACCAGTGCTCATTGGCTTAATATTCGCTCATGTCAGAAATTAGCAATCGGCTTTTACGGCACATGGCTTGGGCTAATCAGAACGTGTATAACGCGGTGCAGACTTTGCCTGATGAGGCACTGGGTGCCTATATCGTCAATCCCGAATGGACTGCAGGACATATTTTGCAACACATCGTTAATGGTGCAGATTGGTACGTTTATTGTCTAACCGAAGCACATTGGCGTGATATCAAATTCCCAAAGTCGATGTCTGATCTGGATCTGTTAAAAGAACAACTCGCCGAATTTGACCAAAAAATTGCTGATCAAGCGGGATTGCCAGATGAATATTTAACGATAGTCGAGGGGGAGAATAGTTGGCCGAACCTGCGATCAACCATATTGGCAGAAGCCATTTATCATGCCGCCGAACATCGAACTCAATTAATAGATGCTTTGGAGTCGCGAGGCTTTAAGCCAATTGCACTTGACAACATAGACCTTTGGCAATTTGAAAAATTTGAAAAGAGTAATTTGAATTAAAAAAGGCCCCAAACATGATGTCTGGGGCCTTAGTCAAGAAAGTTACTTCGTTGCGATTGCAGAAATTTCAAACTCAAGCTTTACGTTCTCTGAAACTACAACTCCACCAGTTTCGAGCGCAGCATTCCAGGTAAGGCCAAAATCTTTACGGTTGATTTCTGCTGCCCCTTCAAAGCCAAAGCGAGCATTTCCGTATGGATCTGTAGCTGTACCAGAATATTCAAATTCAATGGCGATTGCCTTTGTGACATCTCGGATTGTTAAGTTTCCTTCTACGACGACCTTCTCAGATCCTGCATCCTTAATCGATGTCGATGCAAACGTGATCTTCGGAAAAGTTGCGGCATCGAAGAAATCGGGGGACTGAAGATGAGCATCACGATCAGCACTGCGTGTGTCGATTGAGGCTACATTGATCTCGATGTTAAGTGAGGCTACGCCGTTATCTACAGTTCCGGTGCCTGTGTACTCATTAAAAGAACCGCGAACTTTCGCCACCATGGCGTGACGCACGCTGAAACCAACGCGGCTATGTGATGGGTCAATCGTGAATGTTCCTGCTGGCAATGATGTAAGAACCGACATTTATTCTCCTTTTAGTATTTTGCTGAAGCAATACAGTAGGGCACTTTAGTTGAAAATTCAACTAAAGGGATGTATTGGCATTTGCCGATGGTTTGCAAATAATGAGTAAACTTAAGACCGTGAACCGCAGAGTCGATGTTTTCATCTCTAAAGCGCCGGCCTGGCGGGAAGAGTTGAAAGCTTTGCGAGAAATTGCCTTGGATTCCGGACTGACCGAGGATCTAAAGTGGGGTCAACCCTGCTACACGCTCGATAATCGAAATATCTTCTTGATTCACGGTTTTAAGGAATATTGCGCAATCTTGTTCTTCAAGGGCGTGTTGCTGAAGGACCCTAAGGGGATCTTGATCCGCCAGACCGAAAATGTGCAGACAAGTCGGCAGATTCGATTTTCCAATATTCAAGAGATCGTGAAATTGAAGAAAGTGCTTAAGGCCTACATGGCGGAAGCGATCGCTGTAGAAGTGTCCGGCATACCGGTTCCGGTTGTACGAGCAAAAGAATTTGTGATTCCTGCAGAGATTCAAGCCAAGTTGAAGAAAAGTCCTGGTTTGTGGGTCGCATTCAAGAAATTGACGCCCGGCAGGCAGCGAGCATACGTATTACATTTCACTTCTGCGAAGCAAGAAAAAACCTTGGACTCTAGGATCGAGAAAAGTGCAACTGCAATATTAAAAGGTAAAGGGTTAAACGAATGACTTTTTGCCGTAAACGAAAGGTATCGATCTAATGTGCACGAAGAGAACGTGCTCGACATGCGGCAAGGCTTCCTGGACGGGATGTGGAGAACACATTGAAGAAGCGCTCTTTGGGATTCCCGAAAATGAGCGTTGCCAAGGGCACGGGAGTGATGCCCAGGAACCCAATTTTCTTAATCAAATTTTTGGAACGAAGTAGTTTTAAGAACCGTCTCGCAAGTCAGCTAGTCGTTCACTGATGAAATGAATATCGTCAAAGGTGACTCGGCAACCGTCACCAGTTGGTGATTGAGCCTCAAACCCAATTTTATGGTTTGTAACATCGGTTCCCAAGGAAAATACTCTGATCAGCTCCCAATGCTTGCCATCTGTTGAGGCATGAAATGCATAGACATGATCCCTGCGTGACATCCGGTACCACATTGAACGTCCTGCTATTACATATGCATTGGAGTCGTCAGACCGTTCTTGCGTTACAACCGATACGACCATGGCTTGCGAAGTAGGAGAGAATTCGAGACAGAATTTCGCCCAATGCTTCTCGTCGGCCCAAAGAAAAAGTACTCCAGCATCAAATAATGCATGGAAGTCCACGGTGATTCGAGCACTAAATTGAAAGTCACCTTTGTCTGGCATACCCAGAAGGGTCGCAGCATTATTTTGTGATTCTGCATCGCCCACCTGAGTACCACCAGGATTGATATAAAAATCAGAGTGCGCAATGGCGTCAACTATTAAAGATTTGGTGGATTCTTCACGTTGCCATGCATCTGGGTGGGACGGAGTCAGTGCGAATGGAATCTCTGGAAGTGTGATCATGTAAAAAATACTACCGAAAGAACTCTCCTTTTGCAGGGTTTCCTCCGACTCTGGAATAGGCTCTAAGCCTAATGATGCACTCTCAAATATCTAACCGCGAAGCTCTGCGGCGAGGAATCCCTATCTTCGTGGCTGCGGTCAGTATGCGGGCAGGGCTCACTATCATGAACCCGTTAATCCCAATTTTTCAGCATCAGTACCACATCAATTCCTTTGCTTCTTCTTTTCTGACATCCCTCTCGATTTTGTGCTTTGCCGGCGCCGCATTCCTAATGCCGCTCGTTGCGAAGATAGGTGGAACTAACCGAGTCATTGCCCTCTCCTTAACAACCGTTACGTTGGCTATTTTTTTAAGGACTGTGGGCACGTTGCCTTTGATTTTTGCTTCGGCGCTCCTGTTGGGAATCGCCATTGCCGTTCTTAACTTTTCATTGCCTGTGTGGGTAAAAGAGAATGATGATGAGCACTCAGGACTTCTGACTGGTGTTTATATAACCGTGATGGGAATCTTTGCTTCGGGAGCAATCGCATTTGCGGTGCCACTATCGCATGTAACGCATTGGGGCTGGCGCTTCTCGATGGTGCCGCTCATCCTTCTCGGCGCATTTTCGTCGGTGTGGTGGCTAATAATTACTCGCCATGCACATAAGACCGCCAGTTTGATCGAACCTCCCACTTTTCACTTTAAAACTTTTAAGAGCACTGGCGCTTGGGCTATCGCTATGTTCTTTGGTTTGCAGTCGATAATCTTTTATGGCACGGCAACTTGGTTTCCGACAATTTTGGTATCCAAGGGCTTCACTTTGAGTGATGCCGGTTTCGCGGTCGCGGCCACCGGACTCTTTGGTTCACTGATCGGTATTTCGGCCCCCCACTACGCATCTTTGTTGCCAAATATTCGTACCTTACTCCTCGGCCTTTCTGCTGTTCTTGCCCTGGCCTTTGGTGGCATCGTTTTCGACAAGGGTTGGCACTTGGTTCTATGGCTCATAATTGTAAATATTTGTCTATCAATCACATTTCCGCTTTCGCTGATGTTGACGGTGACGCGAAGTTCTAGTGCGGATGAAACCAGATCGTTATCGATCATGTCTCAGGCTGTGGGATACGGATTAGCATTTTTTGGGCCTGGAATCGTTGGCGCCACATTTGATGCTTCCAAGAATTGGAATATTGCCCTCATAGTCCCGATAGGGTTTTCAATTTTGCTTGGCGTTACTGGATACTTTGCTGGTAGTCCGGAGAAAGTTGTACTGAGTTAAAGAAGCGTTATTGATTCAAGTAAATTTTATACTGAACCCGATCAGTAATTGCGACCGAATCGTATAGGCGTCGGGCAGTTGTGTTATCTGGCGCGGTAGTCCAATACAAGCGCTTTGAGCCAGCTGCTATGGCGATATCTTCCAAAACTTTAATTAAAGCACGACCGACTCCTTGACCACGTGCAGATGGATCTACAAACAAATCCTCGAGATAACAGAAATCTGCCACCTCCCATGTTGATGGCCGGAATATGTAATGAGCAAATCCCACAATCTGGCCATTATTTTCTGCAATAAGGCCGTTAATCTTGGAATCAGAATGAAGTCGTTTCCAGGTTAGTTCGTATTGCTCAGGGGTTAATTCGGAGTTATAAAAAGTGACATAGGCGGCAAAGAGTTCTAACCATCTTGTTTTGTCGCTTAACGCGATCGCTCGAACGTTTGTGGGCATAGATTTAGCCTAGTGCTTTGGTTAAGATCAACTCCATGACTTCCGCAACTAATACGTCAAGAATTCTTCACGCCGCTACTGGGTCGTCAATAACCGCCAAGGGGTGGGCGCAAGAAGCTGCGATTCGGATGTTGCATAATAATTTGGATCCCGCGGTAGCTGAACATCCAGAAAACCTTGTTGTCTATGGTGGTACCGGTAAAGCGGCCCGTAATTGGCCATCCTTTGATGCGATCGTTAAGAGTCTGACGAATCTTGACGATGATCAGACGCTTTTGGTCCAATCTGGCAAACCAGTAGGTGTTTTCCAAACACACGAATGGGCACCACGAGTTCTGATTGCAAACTCCAACCTGGTTGGCGACTGGGCCAATTGGCCAGAATTCAGACGGTTAGAACACCTTGGCCTAACCATGTATGGGCAGATGACTGCTGGTTCGTGGATATACATTGGGACGCAAGGAATTTTGCAGGGGACATACGAAACTTTTGCTGCGGTTGCTGCTAAACGTTTTAATGGAACGCTGCAACACACTCTTACTTTGACCGCTGGATGTGGTGGAATGGGCGGCGCGCAACCGTTGGCTGTCACGATGAACGGTGGCGTCTGCTTGATCATTGATATCGATAAGACGCGGCTAGAGAAGCGTGTGCACGATCGTTATCTTGATGAGATTGCTCCCAATCGGGACGCTGCGATAGAGACTGTTCTTAAAGCAAAGTCCGAAGGCCGGCCACTTTCAGTAGGTTTGGTCGGCAATGCTGCCGAGCTCATCCCACAACTTTTGGCGATGGATGTTCCCTTTGACATCGTCACGGATCAAACCTCCGCTCATGATCCACTTGCTTATGTACCCATAGGTGTTGACTTTGAAGATGCTGCACGGCAGGCAAAAGATGATCCGGCGGATTACACACTGCGATCTCGGGAAGCAATGGCCAGGCATGTAGAGGCCATGGTCGGATTTATGGAGAAGGGCGCCGAAGTATTTGATTATGGTAATTCGATCCGAGATGAAGCTCGCCAAGGCGGTTACGAGAAAGCTTTCACATTTCCTGGTTTTGTTCCCGCGTACATACGTCCACTTTTCTGCGAAGGGAAAGGACCATTCCGCTGGGTTGCACTTTCTGGAGATCCTAAAGATATTTACCGTACGGATAAAGCGGTTCTGGACTTATTTCCCGAAAACGAAGGATTGCATCGCTGGATAACGATGGCACAAGAGAAGGTGGCTTTCCAAGGCTTACCAGCGCGCATATGTTGGCTTGGTTATGGCGAACGAGATAAAGCTGGCTTAGCTTTTAACGATTTGGTGGCTAAAGGTGAAGTCTCTGCGCCGATCGTCATTGGGCGTGATCACTTGGACTGCGGATCTGTGGCATCTCCATATCGCGAAACAGAGTCCATGCTTGATGGATCAGATGCAATTGCCGATTGGCCACTTCTTAATGCGATGGTGAATATCTCTTCAGGCGCATCATGGGTATCTATTCATCATGGTGGTGGCGTTGGAATTGGTAGGTCAATTCATGCTGGACAAGTATCCGTAGCCGATGGGACAAAACTTGCTGCACAAAAATTATCCCGTGTGCTCACAAATGATCCAGGTATGGGCGTGATTCGCCACGCCGATGCGGGTTATGAAGGAGCTATCCAGACGGCGAAGGAACGTCATGTGCATGTCCCCATGCTGGATATCCAATAACACCCAATAAACATGAATAAACTGCCACGGACTTTAATTCAAAATATTTCGCAATTGGTCACTAATGATCCACTTTTGGATGGAACTCAATTAGGCCTTGTTCAGAATGCCGCAATCGTAATCGAAGATGGGAAAGTTTTGTGGGTGGGAGAATCCAACAAAGCTCCGCGCGATGATGATCAAGAAGTCGTTGATGCTAATGGCCAGGCAGTGATTCCAGGGTTTGTAGATAGTCATAACCATCTAGTATTTATGGGGGATCGCAGCGCAGATTTTGCGCGCCGAATGGCTGGTGGCCAATATTCTCCTGACGGAATTTCTTATACGGTCGGCTTGACCAGGCAGGCGTCTAACAATGATTTACAGAAGAACGCAGAAAATCTGTTAACCGAATCGCTCAACTCCGGCACAACGACAATTGAAATCAAGTCCGGTTATGGGTTGACGGTGGCCGATGAAGAAAGATCCTTGAAAATAGCTGCTTCATTGACGAAGGAGTCCACCTTTCTGGGAGCACATGTAATCCCAGAGGAATTTAAAGCAGCACCAGAAGATTATGTAGATCTTGTATGTGGTCCGATGCTAGAAGCCGCCAAATCACACGCGAAGTGGATCGATGTTTTTTGCGATCGTGGTGCGTTTAACCCCGAACAAACCAGAAAAATATTGAAAGCTGGCATCGGAGTAGGACTTAAGCCACGACTTCATGCAAACCAGTTAGAGCAAGGAGAGGGCATTGCAGTAGGTGTTGAATTAGGTGCAGCATCGGTTGATCACATCACTCATTACTCGCAGGCTGACATCTCATTGCTTGCGGCATCAACCACTGTTGGAACTTTTCTACCTGGCGCTGAATTTTCGACTCGCACAAAGTATCCGGATGCTCGTCCACTGCTAGAAGCAGGTGTTAGCCTGGCAATCGCCACTGATTGCAATCCAGGTAGTTCATACACATCTAATATGTCCTTTGTCATCGCTCTTGCAGTAAGGGAGTTCTTTTTCTCGCCAGAACAAGCTCTTTGGTCAGCGACAAAAGGTGGCGCAAAGGCGCTCCAGCTTCAGGATGTGGGTCATCTGGGAGTTGGTGCCAGCGCAGACTTCTTGATCCTCAAAGCCCCATCGTATTTACACTTGGCATATCGTCCTGGTGTCGACTTAATAGAACAGGTATGGCGCAATGGCCGCAAACTTAAGTAGGACTGCTCAGTTACAGGTAATCCTTGGTTCCTCAGGGGTGAGTTTCCAAGATGTGATTGATGTAGCTAGGTATGGCGCCAAAGTTGCGATCGCACCAGAAGCGAGTGCGGCGATTATTTTTTCCCGAAAGTTCATTGAAGAATATGCAGCGTCGGATACACCCGTGTACGGCGTATCTACCGGCTTTGGAGCACTTGCTAATCGTCACATTGCGGTTGAAGACAGAGTACAACTTCAAAAATCCTTAATCAGATCTCATGCTGCGGGGGTTGGTCCGGCTGTTGAAACAGAAGTCGTCAGGGCGTTGATGTTCTTGCGCTTGCGAACCATGGCGTCAGGCCGCACCGGCGTGAGGCTCAAACTTGCTCAGCAATATGTAGATTTTCTGAATTCTGGAATCACTCCGATAGTTCCAGAATTTGGTTCGTTGGGTTGCAGCGGAGATTTGGCGCCTCTATCGCATTGCGCATTGGCAATGATGGGTGAAGGACGCGTACACGATGCCTCCGGAGAAGTGATGCCAGCGGTCGATGCCTTGAAGGCTGTGGGAATCCAACCAATAGAACTTGAGGAGAAGGAAGGCTTGGCGCTCATAAATGGAACCGACGGCATGTTGGGAATGTTAATCATGGCTTGCGCTGATTTAGAGCAGCTCTGTACTGTCGCCGACATCACCACTGCAATGAGTATCGAAGGCTTGCTTGGAACAGATCAAGTCTTTGCCCCAGAATTACACGGACCGCTTCGTCCGCAAGTGGGACAGACAGTAAGTGCTTCCAATATTTTTGCAATGCTCAAGGGTTCTGGAATTGTTGCATCACACCGAGAAAATGATTCGAGAGTTCAGGATGCATATTCATTACGTTGTGCACCTCAAGTAAATGGTGCGGTGCGTGACACGATTTCACATGCTTCGACGATCGCCGGTCGCGAACTTGCTAGTTCGATAGACAACCCAGTCGTACTTCCAGATGGCAGGGTTGCGTCAAATGGTAATTTTCATGGTGCGCCGGTCGGATACGTTTTGGACTTCTTGGCGATAGCAGCGACTGATTTAGGATCAATGGCAGAACGTCGCACGGATCGGGCACTTGATCACAATCGATCGGCTGGATTACCGCCATTTCTTGCACACGATCCAGGAGTCGATTCTGGATTGATGATCGCTCAATACACACAAGCAGGATTAGTGAGTGAAAACAAACGGCTTGCAACTCCGGCCAGCGTCGATTCAATTCCAAGTTCTGGCATGCAGGAAGACCATGTTTCAATGGGTTGGAGCGCCGCACGAAAGTTACGTAAAGTTGTTGATAATCTGGCTCGAATTCTTGCTATCGAACTGGTTACATCCGCTCGAGCTATTGAGTTCCGCACTGGCCTTACTCCGGCGCCAGCGACTGCACGCGTTGTCGCCGAGCTGAGAAAAGTTGTTGGAGGGGTAGGACCAGATCGTTATTTGTCACCAGAACTTGAAGCAGCCGTGACACTAGTAAATTCTGGCCGCATAGTCGCAGCAGCTAAGGAAGTTGTAACGAACTTGGCTTAAGAACGTGATGCCAACCCTGTGGCAATCTCTAAAACCAACAAGGCAGCAAGTCGCAATGTGCGCTGGTCTGGGGCGTCCATGGCTGCATCAATCTCTGTAATGTCAATCGCCCGTACTCGATGATCTGCCGCAACTTCAAAGGCAGCGCATCGAATTTCATCAGCGGTGATTCCACCTGGTACCGAAGCTGGGCAAGCCGGGGCAACCGACCTATCGCAAACATCTACATCAATATCAACGAAGATTTCTCGGCCCCCAGCGCCAGCGATATCTAAAGCACCCTTGACCACATCCGAGATATTTCTGCCACGAAGCTCTGATCTATAGATGATGGTAATTCCAGCCTCCTTTGCACGATCTGTATATGCGCGGCTATTAGCAAAGTCGCTGAGCCCAATCTGCACAATGTTTTTACCAGGCACTCCCTTTTGAATTAATTTCCAGATAGGTGAACCATTAGTGTCGCCATCACGTAAGTCATGATGCGCATCAAAAGTAATGATTCCAATATTTGATAAATCTGGCCACAATCCTGCGCAGAGCGAATAAGAAATTGAGTTATCTCCACCGAGTCCGACAAGCAACTTATGCTTACTTAGCAAACCATTCACAAATTGTGAAACCCGAAGCTGGCCATCGATTCCATCAGGGGATTCGATATCCCCAAGATCGGCCATCGATAGTTGCTGTAAATCAATGTTCTTCGAACCAGAGTACGTGGAATACCGTGAAATCAATTCCCGTACCGCGGCTGGAGTCAGATGAGCTGATGTCGCGGAGATCGAAGTTTGGTGTGCAGGTATGCCAAGTAGTGCAAAATCAGCAGCGGCAGCAGAACCGTCAAAAAGAATATTGGCCCGAGGCCACAATGGGTCCTGCGGTAGTCCCACGCTCTTCATAAAGCAATCCTATGGGTCTGAATTTATCTGTCCATCTTCTGTTCATCTTCGGTGGCTAGACTGACGTCCATGCTGAGAAAGGTCACTGCAGAATTCTTAGGGACAGGACTCCTGGTTTCGACCGTAGTTGGTTCCGGGACGATGGCGCAGAACCTGACACACGATGTAGGGATTCAACTTTTAATCAATACGGTTGCAACAGTTTTAGTATTGGGACTTTTAATCGAGCTTTTCGCTCCAATAAGTGGTTCACATTTTAATCCGGTAGTTACAGTGATCTTTGCACTGCGCAGAGAAATTGCTCCTGTTACAGCGCTCGGTTACATTGCTGCGCAATTTCTTGGTGGCTTATTTGGTGCGATTCTTGCCAACTTGATGTTCCAAAAGCCGGCAATCTTTTTATCTCAGCACGTCAGGACTGGAACGCATCTTTATATTGGAGAAGTAGTTGCAACAGCAGGATTAGTCTGGGTAATTTTTCAGGCGATCGCCATTGGTAAGTCAAACATTATTCCGATACTTGTACCCGCATGGATTGGGGCTGCTTATTTCTTTACCTCGTCCACTTCATTTGCAAATCCAGCTGTCACCTTCGCGCGAGGGTTTAGCAATACATTTTCAGGTATCGCGGTCTCATCTGTTCCTGGATTCGTGGTTGCTCAGATTATTGGTGGAATCATCGGGTTTGGATTTGTAGCATTTTTGAGCGCCGAGAAGAATGGAAGCAAATGACCACTAAGAAACCAACGGTTCTCTTTGTCTGTGTCCACAATGCGGGTCGATCGCAGATGGCGGCGGGATTTATGCGTCAATTAGGCGGTGACCAGGTAGAAGTCCTTTCTGCTGGATCTGCACCGAAGGATTCGATCAATCCAATCGCAGTTGAAGCGATGAAAGAAGTTGGCATTGATATCGCACACCACCAACCCAAGGTTTTGACGCCAGAAGCGGTTATGGAATCCGATGCCGTTATCACCATGGGGTGCGGGGATGCCTGTCCGTTCTACCCAGGTAAGCGTTATGAAGATTGGGTTTTAGAAGATCCGGCTGGCCAAGATATTGATTTTGTTCGTAAGGTTCGCGATGAGATCAAGGGCAGAGTAGAAGCACTGCTTGCGGAGTTGCTACCCTAGATAGATGAAGCGGCTGCAACCATTAGTAGAACGTGGCGCAGCTTTGAGCCAAAGTGAACGTCAACGATATGCCCGCCATACGGTTATTCCAGAGATTGGTTTAGAGGGCCAAGAGCGCCTGCGTAATGCCAAAGTCTTATGTATCGGCGCCGGTGGATTGGGTTCTCCCGTTCTCCTGTATTTGGCTGCGGCTGGAGTAGGGACACTTGGAATCGTAGATTTTGATCTCGTCGAAGAGAGCAACCTGCAACGACAAATTATCCATGGTGTTAGTGATATCGGCGCTCCAAAGACGCAAAGCGCCAAGGCAAAAATTCTAGATATAAATCCTGACGTTAATGTCGTTCTGCATCAAGGGCAAATCACCCGCGAGAATGTAATGGAAATTCTTGCCAATTACGATGTCATTGTTGATGGCACAGATAACTTCGCAACAAGGTATTTGATCAACGATGCTTGTGTCTTCCTTGGAAAGCCATGCGTATGGGGTTCGATCTTTAGATTTGACGGTCAAGCATCGGTCTTCTTTGCCGACCACGGTCCCTGCTATCGCTGTTTGCACCCAGAACCACCAGCCAAAGAGTTGGCTCCCAACTGTGCCGTAGGTGGAGTCTTCGGAGTTCTCTGCGGAACTATTGGATCGACGCAAGCCACCGAAGTTATTAAATTGATCACAGGTGTAGGTGAAGTAATGGTCGGAGAAGTGTTGATATATAACGCATTAAAAGCTAGTTTCGATAAAATAATTCTTAATAAAGATCCTAACTGTGTCTTGTGTGGTACCAATCCGACGCAGACGCACCTCCTCGAAGATTATGATTCTTTCTGCTCCGTGAGTCTCTTTGAGAACATTGATGGGTGGGAAATCCCAATAGTCTCTGCAACGTCGGTTACTCAGATGATTAATTCGGGTAGTGATTTTCAGCTGATTGATGTGCGCGAACCGTGGGAATGGGATGAAGAACGCATAGATGGCGCAATTTTGATCCCTCAAGGTGAGTTTTTTGGTGGGACAGCAACCGCAAATATTTCTCGTGACACTCCTATCGTCATCTATTGTGCACATGGAATTCGCTCAGCATCATGCGCGGGAATCTTGATTCAGGAAGGCTTTAGGAATGTGGCCAGCATGGATGGCGGGATGGAAGCGTGGAAGACGCAGTTTATTTAGTCTGAAGTAGTCCCATAGCGGCTCTCGCCTTATACTCCACTGGTGTACGAAATCTCATTGAGCGTCAATGCATGTATTAAATCCAACACGCGGGCCGACGTGGCGTGGCTTCTCTCGCCGATTGCGGGTTTTGCGATTACTGATGCAATTGCATTTACTCCTGGTGGCGGGAAAATTGGAAAAGTGTTGGATGGCGCATTCGATGGACCGCTAAGCGAAATGGCGGCGCGCAAGCTGCCTGTTGGGCGAGTTATCGAAACTGATGTCTCTGCATTTGAATCGACTGTCTCCGGGATTCCGGCCGGAACGCATCTCAAGTTTGTTCTAATGCCTGCAACTTTGCTGGAACCTGAACTCTGGCCAGCTCTTTTAGAACGAGAAGCAATCGCAATAGTTGTGCATGTAAGTGGGGACGAAGTCACCAAGACCGAAGTATTTACTTCTGCGACGATCCTTGCGGCGGATCCGCAGGTCGCAGACATTTTCAATAAAGGCGTCACTACGGTTGTCGATCTAGGCGATCGGATAGTCACCATTTATTGCCCTGTAACCAAAATAGTAATTGCAGGCTCTGGCCCGATCGCAGATGCATTAGCAGCGGCTGCCCAGGGTTTGGGATGGCAGACTTCGGTTGACCCCCGGCCAGGAATGTTTGCCGGCTTGACTGCTGCGCTTTCCAAGATTGATTGTGCAGTGATCATGGGTCACGATGTAGAGACGTCGAGTCAGTGCCTAGCGTATGCATTAGAGAGTGCGGCTGGGTATATCGGAGCATTAGGTTCGAAGAAGATGCAAGAGAATCGTGAAGATTGGCTTGCGTATCGAGATATCACCGAAATCTCGAGGATCCATGGTCCTGCAGGCTTCAATATTGGCGCCGCTACGCCAGGTGAAATTGCTATTTCAATTCTTGCCGAAGCAATTGCGACACTGAAGGGTATTTAATTAAGCAATGAACATGATCACGAGCAACGGCCGAGTCGAAATGGACTTCATGTGGGTCGGAATGTCGATCATGTTGCTGGTCGACATTTGGATGGTTTACATCCACTTCAAGATGCATAACAGAGTTCGCAAGCTTGAAGATCAACTCAAGAATAAGAAGTAATTAATGAGAACGTGGGATGAGGCTTTTGATATCGCCTCTAAATCCTTTGCTCATTTAGGTTCCGAGACAGTGCTTCTCTCGTCCGCTTTTGGACGAACCTTGGCCGTGGATGCGGTTTCCTTATGCGACTTACCTGCATTTGAAACTTCTGCGATGGATGGCTGGGCGGTGTGTGGACCTAGCCCATGGAAAGTAATCGGCGAAGTTGCTACGGGTAAAGCTTCTGAACAAACTATCGGTAATCAAGAGTGCATGAAGATTTCTACCGGTGGCGTTGTGCCTAAAGGTGCGACATCGGTTATTCCCTGGGAGATTGCGCATGAAGATGCAGGGAGTATCACGGGAGTAATTGACCTTGGAGCGAATATCCGACCTGCCGGAGTTGAAAGCAATAAAAACGACATACTATTTGTTGCAGGCACACGATTGAATTCCCCTATGGTGGGTTTATTGGCTGCAACGGGCCATGACAAATTGGTAGTTCGTCGAAAGCCACGGATAGCAATCTTTTTTCTTGGGGACGAACTTCTTCATACGGGTGTACCAACAGATGGAGCCATCAGGGATGCGCTGGGTCCACAGTTGCCCGCGATGATCGAAGGTTTTGGTGCTGATGTTGTATTTGCTCGATTTGTTAAGGATGACCTCGATACTCTGAATTCTCAGATCGCCGAGTCTTTGCACGATGCGGACATGATTATTACTACAGGTGGAACCGCGGATGGCCCCAAGGATTACGTAAAATTTGCAATTTCTCAATTACGCGGAAGATATTTATTGGATTGTGTAAAAGTGCGCCCCGGCTACCATATTTTATTGGCAACGATCGAACACGATGACCGCCACATTGCATTTCTTGCGCTACCCGGTAACCCACAATCTGCGATCGCGGCCCTGACATCTTTTGGAAGGCCAGTCATCAATTCGCTTCTTGGTGCTCCAACAATGCCGCCATCGGCCATTCAACTGGCCCAGGAATTCAAGACACAAGAAGGATTTTCCAGATTGGTCCCCGGAAACCTCGAGGGTTCAACGTTTACTCCTACGGGTTATTTGGGATCCGCGATGCTGCGTGGCGTTGCACAAGCCTCTGGTTTTGCATTGGTAGGTCCTGGTGGAAATAGCGCGAGATGGTTAGAGCTCCCCACCTTTTAATGCAGATTAGTGCAGATTAGTGCAGAACTGGGGCGGGCTCGTCTTCACTCGCTAACGAATTCTTGTGGATGGGACTCGTGCCTTTTGATAAAGACTGATTCGTTCCACCGACTATGTCAGAAATAATTTCGGCAGCGATGGATACAGCAGTTTCTTCTGGAGTCCTGGCACCTAGGTCTAATCCAATTGGGGAGCGAAGGCGTGCGATTTCGGCCTCGCTCATTCCAATATCTTTAAGACGCTGGGTGCGATCCTCGTGAGTCCGCCTACTTCCCATCGCCCCGATGTAGCCGGCCTTGGTGCGCAACGCAATTTCTAAAACTGGAACATCAAACTTTGGATCGTGGGTCAGGACGCATATGACAGTACGTTCATCTACTTCGACTGTCGGTAAGAAACGATGAGGCCATTCGACTATTACTTCATCGGCATCTGGGAAACGTCGCTTGGTTGCAAAGATTGCCCGAGCATCACAGACAGTCACGTGATAACCCATGAACTTGCCTATTTTGGCGACAGCCGCGGCAAAATCGATTGCCCCAAATACAATCATTTTGGGAGCTGGTGCAAAAGATTCAACAAAGAGCGAAAGGTCATCCATACGACGCTCGCCATTGGAACCGATTTTTATTGTCTTAGTCTTACCTTGGTCTAGTAATCCTCGTGCATCTTCGATTACAGCGTGATCTAACCCCTCGTTTCCCAGCGTGCCCTCAGCACCATCCTTTGTAATGACTATGCGAGCGCCAAGAAGACCTGGGCCTGCGATTATTGTGACAACACCGATCGGCCTCTCTTCTTTGATCGTTCTTGCGACGCCTGCAAAATTCGGGAATGTTTTTGCGTCAATAAGTTGGATGTAAAGCTCGATGGTTCCACCACAGGTTAGGCCCACAGCAAATGCGTTGTCATCACTTACTCCGTAGGTGACAGATTGGGGAACTCCGGTTTTCAGGACTTCGAGCGAAGCTTCGTGGATCGCTCCTTCCACGCAACCGCCAGAGACGCTGCCAATTACTTCGCCATTTTGTAAAACAGCCATGGAAGCCCCTACGGGTCTTGGGGCAGAACTCCAGGTCCGGGTGACCGTTGCTAGGGCAAAAGGAGAACCAGAGTTAAAACTCGGCAAAACCTCTTGGATGATTTCGCGCATGACATAGAGTGTATCAATGGTCGCAGTTTTGATCCTGGCGGCAGGATCCGGGTCCCGCATGGGAGCACCAAAGGCTGCCCTCGAAATTGGAGGCCAACGGCTGGTTGATCGCGCTGTAAATCTTTTTAGGGATGCGGGATACCCAGAAATTTATGTGGTCCTTGGAGCTTGGATTGGGGAAGTTCCCCATGCTCAGCTCTTGATAAATCATGATTGGGAAGAAGGAATGGGAAGTTCGCTGCGACTTGGACTTTCACAGTTGGTTGGTATTCCAGAGATAACTGAAGTTATTGTTTCTCTTGTGGACCTGCCTGGCCTGACGGCGGTTGCGATCAAGAGAATTGTTGAAGAGCCTCACGATTTAGTAGTTGCTACCTTTGAAGGAAAGCAAGGACATCCCGTGAAATTTGGACGGGCGCACTGGCAACCAATTATAGAAGGCGCCGGAGGGGATGTTGGCGCTCGCAATTATTTGAGGGGACGGCCAGATGTTCATTACATCTCTTTAGATGGTCTCGCAAATGGAAAGGATGTCGACACCCCGGCAGAGCTAAAAACTTTCAATTCCTAGGTGAGACGCGCTCAATTGAGAGGGTTGATCTATTGCTGGAGCGCGGGACGGGTGTTACTTTAAGCGCCATTACTCATCGGAATCCACCTATTTAGAAGAGGGATAAGTCATGGCGATTGAATCCACGGGTCACGAACGCGGAAATCCGCGTTTCTTTGCATTGATCGAGAATTCACCAAAGACAGGGAAGAGTCCGACGATCTGGGCTTGGCCACAAATAACTGAATTTATGAAAGTCGCAAGTCAACCTGTTCAAGGACCATGGCCCGCACATCAAGAACCGCGTCCTGATCCAGATGCTGATTCGTTACCCGTTGCCGTAAAAGATAATAAGAAGAAGTAGGGGAAAAATGTATCCATCACGTTTTAAATACGAAGCACCTAAATCGATTGCGGAAGCGATTGCACTGCTTGATGCAGGCAAAGGCGATTCAAAAGTTTTAGCAGGTGGCCAAAGTTTGGTTCCAATGCTCAAACTTCGTTTTGCATTTCCTGATCAATTGGTGGACATCAACAACATCCCTGGACTTAATTACATTACCTTTGATGCAGATGGGACTTTGCGAATCGGAGCTTTGACGCGTCATGAAGATCTTGAGTTCTCTGCAGAAATTGCAAAGCGCCAACCAACAATTGCAGCAGCAGCGCCGCTCGTTGCTGATCCGATTGTTCGTGCTCGTGGAACA
>TBL_comb48_EPIDRAFT_1001581_pt1 | contig 16671 bp, 20 predicted proteins | sample TroBogEpilimnion_37_FD_10681 | JGI IMG/M metagenome (IMG submission 10681)
CAATGCGCGCTTGGTCAGATGCACCCCATTTTTGATAAGGGTGCAATGTTCCAGATACAGAACCCGGAAAGCCAATCTTTGGAGCTTGGCCAAAGCCTACAGCTGAATACATATTCCACATCTCTTCGGGTGAGAGATTGTTCATTGCAATTTTGGCTGTTCCAATATTGCTTGACTTTTGAATCACTTGCGAGACTGTCAGATTTCCATAGGGATGGGTATCCGTAATCGGTTTAGGGCCAATCAAATAACTCGCACCAATCACCATATTCGTATTGGGAGTGATGGCACCCTTCTCTAATGCCGTTGAGATTGTGAAAGGTTTTATCGTTGAGCCAGGCTCAAAAGTATCGGTGAGCACGCGATTGCGAAGTTGCTCGCCTGTCAAATTACGACGATCATTCGGGTTATAGCTTGGGTAATTCGCTAAAGCCAAGATCTCCCCAGTTTGCGTATCTAAAACGACTGCCCCACCTGCTTTGCATGATGCTGCTCAACCGCACTCTTGACGGCGTTATAGGCAAGATATTGAATCTTGCTATCAATGGACAACTGCAAATCTTTTCCATTTTGTGGTTCTTGCTCAATAGCAACATCCTCAACAACTCGACCTAAACGATCGACCACAACGCGCCGTTGCCCAGGACGAGCAGCCAGCTCTTTTTCATGTGAGAGCTCCATGCCTTCTTGGCCGCGGTCTTCCACATTGGTGAAGCCTACAACGTGAGCCATCGCTTCACCCTCTGGGTAAAAGCGACGGTACTCATTGTTTAGTCCAATACCCGGTATTTCTAATTGTTTAATTTGCTGAGCTACTGCAGGATCAACCTGTCGCTTCAAGAAAACTTGCTTGCGCTCTTCTTTGAGTTTTTTACGCAAATCTGATTCATTCATTTGCAAGAGATTTGCTAGCTGACGAATCTTTTCTGACGATAAATCATCAGGCACGGTATCGTTATAAGCGATCACGGATTTCGCCTCAAGACTGGTTGCGATGACATTGCCATTGCGATCCAAAATCTTGCCGCGACTTGCTGGTAATTCAAGCTCGCGCTGAGTTCCTCGTACTGCTTTTGCTTCATAAAAAGCATTGCCCGGACCTTGAATCCAGAATGCTCTTAATAAAAGCAGCATGAAAACAAAGAACAGCATGAATAACATCAAGCGCGACCGCCACATTGGCAGACGCAACACTAAATTCGGGGTAGTCGAAAAACCAACTGGTCTCATTTGCTCTCCTTAATGTACAAAGTACGTTCAGGAGAGATGGGTGACATGTGCAATTGATTGCGAGCAGTGTCACGAATACGTGAAGATTTTGAAAGGTTACGCTGCTCATATTCCAAGCGGAGCCAATCTTGATTTAATCGACGCTCTTCGTTTTGCACTTGCTCAATGGCAACAAATAATTTACGCGCCCGCTGTTGTGCAGCTACGAGCGACAAAGCACAAATCAATAGCAGAGCGAGCAAAGTAAAGGTTGCGCGGTTCATGCTAACNCTCCCATTCTTTTTTCTGCCACTCGCATAATGGCCGAGCGTGCACGAGGGTTTTCTTTAAGNTCTTCCTCGCTTGGACGAATNCGAGCGATGATTTCAAGGGCGCTTTGTGGCAAATCTTTTTCCCGNACAGGTAAACCGCGAGGCACTTCCACTTTGGCATGCGCTTGCAAGAATTGTTTGACGATGCGATCTTCAAGAGAATGGAAACTAATGACGGCTAAGCGTGCGCCTGGCTTAAGCAAACTTAAAGCAGCTTTAAGACCCAACTCAAGGTCTTCTAATTCCCGATTAATAAAAATCCGCAATGCCTGAAAAGTACGTGTGGCAGGATCTTGACCTGGCTCGCGAGTGCGAACCACGCTAGCCACCAAATTTGCTAACTGTAAGGTCGTTTTAGGAGACAAGCCTTCCTCACGCTTAGCAACAATAGCTTTGGCAATTTGTGATGCGAAGCGCTCTTCTCCGTAGGTCTTAATCACTTTACTGATTTCCTCCTGAGGCGCCTGCTCTAACCACTCCGCTGCTGTGATTCCGTGATCCGTATTCATTCGCATATCGAGCGGTCCATCCCGTCGAAATGAAAATCCACGATGCGCTTCGTCTACTTGAGGTGAGCTGATTCCAAGATCCAACAAAATTCCATCGATCGATGCTGGTTCGGCGTACTGATCCATCTGTGCAAAGCTGCTGTGAATGATGGAAAACCTTGGATCCTTGATTGCTTTTGCTACTGCAATGGCATCCAAGTCTTTGTCGAATGCCATCAAACGAGCGTTTGTATTCAACTTGCTCAGTAACCGCTGTGAATGACCGCCTCGCCCAAACGTCCCATCGATGATGACAATCTTTTTGGTTTGATCTTGAAGCAGTGGCCCATCGATTAAAGCGGTCACCGCCTCGGCCAGAAGTACTGGGCGATGTGTATGGTTCATGGCACTCAATCATTAAAAATTAAATTGCTTGAGTGCCTCAGGCATGCCTTGTGCAATGGCAGCCTGCTCTTTTGCAGCATAGCTTGCCGCATCCCACAATTCGAGGTGACTTCCCATTCCGAGAAGCATCACTTCTTTTTCAATGCCTGCAGCTGAACGCAACTCTGGACTGACCAAAATTCTGCCTGCACTGTCTAACTCAACATCTGCAGCACTTCCTAAAAATATTCTGCGCCACCAATGCGCATCCATCGGCAACTGAGCAACGCGGGAACGAAAGGTTTCCCACTCAGGCCTGGGGAATAACAGCAAGCAGCCATCGGGGTGTTTGGTCAGGGTAACTCTACCTTCGCCCTGAACCAACAAGGCGTCACGATGCTTGGCCGGCACAGACATGCGACCTTTTGCATCTAAATTGAGAGCTGAAGCACCTTGAAACACGATTTACCCCACTTTTTCACACTTCCTCCCACTTTAGAGGATCAAATACCGAGGGTCAAGTGTTTTAAGGGGTTTTTTTAGGAAATTCTCTAGTGTTTACAAACACTTAGCGTTGTCTGTTCATAAAATACTGAGAATAAAATCTCTCTTTTAAACAATAACTTGGCTAATATACTTAATAGTAGGTCTTAGCTATAGAGCTAAATATGACACAAATACACTGTTTTTAATCACAGTATATTTATTTTTCGATATTCAAAAAACGTGTGATTTAGATTTTGTAAGCACTGCTCGTCATCAGCTTAGAACTTGCTTCCATTAGCTTCTGAACTGTCGGAGGCAAAACCACTCCACCAGCTTCCATCGCCTCTTTGCCGTGCTCGATTTCATCAAGGCGCATTTGCTCGACAATCGCACGAGACTGCTGATCATTTTCAGGCAAAGTTGCTAAGTGACTTTGAAGGTGAGTCTCAACCTGTTTTTCGGTTTCAGCAACAAAACCTAAACTCCATTGATCACCCGCCAAGCCTGCTAGCAAGCCAATTGCAAAGGATCCAGCATACCAAAATGGATTGAGATAGCTTGTATGTGAGCCCAACTCTTTTAACCGTGTTTCACACCAAGCAAGATGATCCATCTCCTCTTCTGCAGAGTGCTTGAGCATCTCTTGAATTTGAGGGTCTCGTGCTAATAATTTTTGTGATTGGTAGAGTGCCTGGGCACAAACTTCGCCCACGTGATTGACACGCATTAAACCTGCAGCATGTGCACGCTCTGTTTCACTTAAAGGGGTTTTGCCCTGAACTTCATTTTTCGGAATCGAGCGTCGAGAATGGGCTCCACCTGAAATCGATTTCAGGGCAGTATCAAACTCAATAATCAGGCGATCTGACAAAAACATAGGCAAAAATCCTAGACCTGAACCTCAGCCTTACAGCTCGACTTGGTCTTGAGACCCAACTCTTTCAAAAGGGCGAGGTCTTGTTCCGCCTCGGGATTGCCGGTAGTGAGTAGTTGCTCACCATAGAAAATCGAGTTTGCTCCAGCCTGAAAACACATTGCCTGAACGGCTCTACCCAGCTCCTGGCGACCCGCGGATAAACGCACTCTGGCACGAGGCATGGTGATGCGAGCCACTGCGATCGTGCGAACAAACTCCAGAGGATCTAAAGGTTCTTGGTCGGCCAAAGGTGTACCTACAACAGGCACCAAATGGTTAATCGGCACAGACTCTGGGTAAGGCTTCAGGTTGGCAAGGCGGGCAATAAAAGCGGCCCTTTGCTGGCGTGACTCACCCATACCTACAATGCCACCACAACAGACTGACATCCCAGCTGCGCGCACATGATCTAGCGTATCGAGGCGGTCTTGGTAGTCTCGTGGTGATGACAGAGCGATAAAAATCTTCGCTGGTATCCAGATTGTGGTTATAAAAATCCAGGCCCGCTTCCTGCAAAGCCTTAGCCTGATTGGCTTCTAGCATACCCAGGGTTGCACAGGTCTCTAGACCAAGCGCCTTCACGCCCTTGATCATGGCAGTCACTTTTTCTATATCTCGGTCCTTGGGTTCACGCCAGGCTGCACCCATACAAAAGCGATTGGAGCCTGCCGCTTTTGCTGCTTTAGCTGCTTCTAAGACTTCGTCCAAGTCCATTAGCTTATTGGCTTTGATATCGGTGTGGTAGCGCGCTGCTTGGGGGCAATAGCCACAATCCTCAGGACAACCACCTGTCTTAATCGACAGGAGGGTGGCTAATTCCACATCACCCTCTGGGAAGTTGCTGCGGTGCGTCTCTTGTGCCTTAAACATCAACTCATTAAATGGGAGGGCAAAAAGTGCCTCAATTTGGGCAACGGTCCAGGTCGCCCCAACATCCAACTCCTTGATGCGCTGATCTGGCGATTTGATGTGATTCAGCGGCTTTTCAATCGTTTGCGAGTCCAGCATGGTGAATTTCCAGGAAATGACCTATTCAAACCTCAAACATAACAGATAGAGACCTAAATTAGGGAAAACTAGTGGTCAAATATCAATCATGAATACGCATTGGATTGACGAGCAGAATTTGCCAGACTCAAAAAACTGGGTTAACCGGAGTTTGGCAGCAGTTTGGCACCCCTGCACCCAGATGAAACATCATGAGTCTTTTCCACTCATTGCCATTACTCGTGGTGAGGGTGCTTGGCTATTCGACGATAAAGGTAATCCATTTTTAGATAGCATCAGCTCCTGGTGGACCAATTTGTTTGGCCATGCTAATCCTCGCATTAACCAAGCCATTACAAGTCAGCTAGAAAAAATTGAGCATGTGATGCTGGCTGGGTTTACCCATGCACCAGTGGTTGAGCTTTCAGAAAAACTCAGCGCTTTAACCCAAGGTCATCTGGGCCATGTGTTTTATGCATCTGATGGCGCTTCTGCAGTGGAGATTGCCTTAAAGATGAGTCATCACTATTGGCAGCTTCAAGGGAAGACTGAAAAGAAAAAATTTGTTTGCCTCGAGAATAGCTACCACGGGGAAACTCTCGGTGCATTAGCAGTGACTGATGTTGCCCTCTTTCGTGAGGCCTATGGCTCACTCTTGCAATCGGTTTTTATTGCGCCCTCACCAGATAGTCGAAAAGCAATATCAGGGGAGTCCAGTGTAGATGTTGCAATTCGAGCTGCAGATGCTCTAGAAGCCATTCTTGCTAAAGAACATCACAATATTGCTGCCTTGATCATAGAGCCCTTAGTGCAATGTGCAGGACAAATGGCAATGCACTCTCCAGAGTATCTGCGGCGAGTGAAGACCTTATGTGAGCAATATGAGATTCATCTGATTGCCGATGAAATTGCAGTGGGGTGNGGNCGGACTGGTAAATTTTTTGCTTGTGAGCATGCTGGTATTTGGCCTGACTTTTTAACATTGTCTAAAGGCATTAGNGGAGGTTACTTACCGCTNTCACTTTCTATGACAACAGAGAAAATNTACCGCGCCTTTTACCAAGATCAAACTGCTCAGGGATTTTTGCANTCNCACTCATATACCGGCAACCCTCTAGCTTGCGCTGCTGCATTGGCTACCCTTGCGATCTTTGAAACAGACCAGGTCTTAGAAAAAAATATTGAGCGTGCGAACGATCTAGCCCATGCTTTTAGATGGGCAAAAGAAGATTCTCATCTTGAGCACTGGCGCCAGCAAGGCATGATTCTGGCCTTTGACGTTAAACCTTCGGCATTAAAAAATCCGCATCGTTTCGCGCGAGAGATGTTTGCAGCAAGCCTTTTAGAGGGAATATTAATTAGGCCCATCGGCAACACAATCTATGTCATGCCTCCGTATATTTTGACTCAATCTGAAACTCAAAATATGAGTCAAGCAGTACAGCGCGCCCTGAACCAGGTTTTGCAATGAGCAATTCGTTTAAGGCGCTGACACTCGTCAATCAAGCCATTACTCGACTGGAAGAGGGGCTCCTAAAACGCAGCCTTCGCATTAATGAAAAAGCCTGCGATGTAGATGCTGTTGTGGGAGACCGAGCGCTAAAAACGTTTTGTAGCAACGATTATCTAGGGCTTGCTAATCATCCCGCACTGGTAACAGCATTATCTGATGGCGCCCAAAAATATGGAGTTGGTAGCGGTGCCTCACATCTCATTAGTGGCCATAGTCGCGCACATGAGTTACTCGAAAATCAATTGGCTCGCTTTCAGAGTGCACATATCCCAAATGCACGCGCCCTTTTTTTTAGTACTGGCTATATGGCGAATCTGACCGCCATTACCGGACTCATTGGATTGGCGAACAAGGGTGAAGCTCATATCTACTCTGCAGCGCTCAATCACGCATCATTAATCGATGGCGTTCGCTTAGCTAGCTCGCAACACCAAGCTTTAGTGACTATTTTTGATCATCTTGATCTTGCTTCGCTTGAGAAGGACTTGAGTAAAGATACCTCCTCTTTAAAGCTGATCGTGATCGATGGCGTCTTCAGCATGGATGGTGATCTCGCACCACTCAACTCATTACTGCAGCTAGCGAACCAATATGATGCATTACTCATGGTCGACGATGCGCATGGCTTTGGTGTACTCGGTGAAAAGGGTCATGGCATCCTAGAGTACTTAGATCTTCACTCTGAGCGATTGATTTATATCGGCACCTTAGGCAAAGCAGCTGGTGTCAGCGGTGCATTTATTTGTGCTGCGGATTCTTTCATTGAATGGCTGATTCAAAAAGGACGGCCATACATCTACACCACTGCAACATCTCCAGCAATTGCGCATGCTGTTTCCAAAAGTCTTGATCTGATTGAAGGAATTGAGGGTAAGACAAGGCGCAAACATTTAGATGAATTAATCAAGCTCTGGAATGAGGAAATGGTGTTCTCATGCTGGCAGAAAGCATCTTCTTCAAGCGCTATTCAGCCTGTGATCATCGGCAGCAATGCGCATGCCTTACAAGCTGCCAAATTACTGGATGCAGCGGGATATTGGATACCAGCCATTCGACCCCCAACTGTCCCTGAGGGTAAGGCCCGTTTGCGATTACTTTTTCTGCAAACCATACAGTGGATGAAGTGAAAGAACTCATTCAAACCTTACAAAAAATCGAGTCCAGCATGCTTGTAGAGGGTGTATCACTATGAATCTTGCAAAGGGCTATTTCATTACAGGCACCGATACTGAAGTTGGTAAAACGCTCGTCAGCGCAGCATTGCTATGCAAACTCAATGCCATGGACATTGATTCCGTTGGATTCAAGCCAGTTGTTGCTGGTACCTATCTAGCAGCAGATGGGTCGCGTCTCAATGAAGACTTAGAAAGTTTAAGAATTGCATCCGCAACCAGAACTCAATACCCGCCATCCGCAAATGATCTCTGTCCATATATCTTAGATGCCCCCGTTGCACCGCACCTTGGCGCATCTGCTCAAAATATCGTGATTGATCCAAAAGTCATTTTGAGTACCTTTAAGAAATTACAAAATACATTCTCAACTGTTGTTGTCGAAGGTGTTGGTGGGTTTTTAGTACCCATCAATGCTGAAGAAAATATGGGCGATCTGGCTGTCAACTTTGATTTGCCTGTGATCTTGGTTGTTGGGATGCGCTTAGGCTGCATTAATCATGCCCTCTTGAGTTGCGAAGCCATTGCCAAGCGCAAACTCAAGCTGGCAGGATGGGTTGCCAATACATTGAATGAACCGATGAGCATGCTGGAAGAAAATGTCTCAACCCTAAAAACTCGTATTCCCGCACCCTTTTTAGGGCTTATTCCTCGCCTCAGCAATCACTTAGTAAAACCCCAAAATGCGCCCTATTCGACAGAAGCGCTGATTTTGCTGCTCAGCACCTGAATTTAGAGCTCCTTTAAGAGACTTTCCATCACTTTCGGCTAAGATGAAGGGATGCGTTTACTCCCTGAGATCATTGATTCCTCAAGCGCAATTCAAGAAATTCGGCGCAATATCCATGCCCACCCTGAATTACGCTTTGAAGAGAATCGCACTTCACAACTCGTAGCTGAAGCACTCTCGAGCTGGGGGATTGAAGTCTTCCGTGGCCTCGGAAAAACTGGGGTGGTCGGTCGTATTAATGGTGAGCTTGGTCCAGGAAAAATGATTGGCATGCGCGCCGATATGGATGCTCTGCCCTTGCAAGAGCACAACACTTTTTCACATTCATCTCAATACGCTGGAAAAATGCATGCATGTGGCCATGATGGTCATACCGCAATGTTGCTCGGAGCTGCTGAATATTTATCCAATCATCGAGATTTCAAAGGAAGTGTGATCTTTATTTTTCAGCCTGCCGAAGAGGGTGGTGCTGGCGCCCGCGAAATGATCAACGATGGCTTATTCAAACAGTTTCCTTGTGACGCTGTCTTTGGCCTTCACAATTGGCCAGGCTTAGCTGAAGGCAATTTTGGTGTTACTACTGGCCCCATGATGGCCTCTAGTAATACTTTTGAAATTACGATCAAAGGCAAAGGTGGTCACGCCGCACTTCCACACAATAGCGCAGATCCTGTTCTCACTGGAGTGCAAGTAGTTCAAGCCTTGCAAAGCATTATTACTCGCAATAAACGTCCGGTTGATGCCGCCGTTTTATCTGTGACCCAGTTTCATGCTGGTGAGACCAGCAATGTAATACCAGACAGCGCCTTTATTGGTGGCACTATTCGGACCTTTACCTTAGAGGTCTTAGATTTAATGGAGCGAAGACTACGTGAGAGATTGCAGAACATGTGGCCAATGCTTTTGACTGTCACGCCGAAATTGTCTTTTCACGCAACTACCCTCCACTCATTAATCATGCAAAAGAAGTTCATTTTGCTGGCGAAGTGATGAAAGAACTCGTAGGCGAAGATCGGGTGAATATGCATATTGATCCCACTATGGGTGCTGAAGACTTTGCTTTTATGCTGCTAGAGAAGCCGGGATGCTACGTCTTCTTAGGTAACGGCGACGGGGACCATCGCTCGGTAGGTCATGGCATGGGACCATGTCACTTACACAACCCGTCTTATGACTTCAATGATGCGCTCATTCCGGTTGGAGTGAGTTACTGGGTCAAACTCGCTCAGCGCTATCTAGCTTAAGAGTTCGTAAATTTCGCTGGGCGTTTTTCAATAAAAGCTGCCATGCCTTCTTTTTGATCATGGGTAGCAAAGCAACTGTGGAATAAACGGCGTTCCAAATGAATTCCTTCAGAGAGCGTCGTTTCATAAGCAGTATTGATGCTTTCCTTGGCCATCATGATGGCTAATAAAGGCATCGATGCAATCTCCTGCGCAACTGCGATCACTTGTTTCAAGAAATCCGCTTGTGGAAAAATTCGGGAAACCAAGCCTGCTCGCTCAGCTTCAGCCGCATCCATCATGCGGCCGGTTAATACGAGATCCATTGCTTTCGATTTAGAGACAGCGCGGGGCAAGCGTTGGGTGCCACCAGCGCCTGGAATAATTCCTAACTTAATTTCGGGTTGGGAGAATTTAGCGGTTTCTGAAGCCATGATCATGTCGCACATCATAGCTAGCTCACAGCCACCACCAAGCGCATAACCAGATACTGCAGCAATGATCGGTTTACGAATTTTTCTAATCTGATCCCAATTGCGCGTGATGAATTCTTGGCGATAGACTTCGTTAAAGCTCAGGCTTGCCATCTTAGAAACATCCGCTCCTGCGGCAAACGCTTTTTCGCTTCCCGTCACGATCATGCATGCAATCTGATCATCGGCATCGAATTTTTGCAAAGCAGAAACAAGCTCATCCATCAAGTCGTTATCAATCGCATTGAGGACCTGAGGTCGATTCAGGGTGATGATGGCAACCTTACCATCCACCTCAGTCAATATATTTTGATTACTCATGATTTCCTTCCAGCAAGAAGATTGTCTTAACGAGGCAATAGTAACCACATCTTGCCATTTTGCTTCATATGGCCCGCTAGCTCTGCCGCTGCATCACCAGATCCCCAGTAGAAATCTGCTCTAACGCCGCCCACAATGGCATTTCCAGTATCTTGCGCCATGACCAACTTTTGAATCCAATCGCCATTCGATAGTTTGCTGGTCGCTAAAAATACTGGCGCGCCAATAGGAATTGACCTCAGATCAACGGCAATACTTCTTTCGGGAGTCAGTGGCACCCCTAAGGCTCCAACTGGACCTACATCAGCACCGCCATCGCTCGGCAACTCTTTAAAGAAAACAAAGCGCGGATTGGCATTCAGCATTTCGTCTACTTGGCCTGGGTTGCGCTTAGCCCATTCAGAGATACCCTGCATCGAGGCCTGGCTCTTGGAAAGCGCATTGCGATTAATTAACCACTGGGCAAAAGATTGAAAAGGCTGGTCATTTGTTCCAGCAAAACCTAGACGCAAAATACGGCCATCTTGCAGACGAATTTTTCCTGAACCCTGAACTTGCATAAACGCTGCTGCAACCGGATCTTGGACCCAAGCGATTTCAGAACCATTTAAAGCCCCTGAGCTTAGTAGCTGCGCCCGCGTTGGCGCAGGCATCGGCTTCGATTTCTTCCAGGCACTTGGATAGGCATATAAAGGAACGGTAAATGTGTTTGTTCTTGTTAGCGAACCATTCATGAGAGGTTCGTAATAGCCCGTAATGAGGCCGGTATCGCTACCGTTATTGCTATTACGCACTTCGTAGACCTGAAAACGACTTTCAAAGTATTGACGAATGCCTTGAGTATCACGAGCTGAAAGGGTATTTGCTTGGGCACAAACTCCGCGCCAATTGATCTCGCCGCTTTTTTTCCGAAGGACCTCGCAGCTCCTCAGCCACGCAGGCCAAGCCTTGCTGAGATCATCCTCGCGCCATCCTGGTAGAGCCTGCCATGAGACTGCAGAAAAAGTAGCTATCTGAGAGCCATATGAACTGGGAGCCCCTCCACCACTGGAGTAACTTCCCGGGCCACGTGTGGGGGGCACAGAGCAGCCCACAACCAAACCCAAAATAGCCGCTAGGAATACACTACTCAGGTAGCGCCGACTGAGACAACCCAATAATTGATGAAATTTAGAAGCCATGATTGCCAATTTACTCGATGAATACCCAATGCTTCTTTTTGTCCTTGAGGCAGCCATTGCCCTGGGATTGTTATTGTTTATTGTCCTTTGGACCGGAAAAGGGAAAAAATAGCTAGTTGCTAGTGCAAAGTTCTAGGCATCACTAGGGCAAACTCAGGAATAGGCGCCTGAAAGAACTGAGCCTCCTCAGTAATGCAGAAATATTCCCCTCTCATGGTGCCGGCCGGAGTGGGCAAAGTCGCCCAGCTGGTGTACTCAAATTGCTCGTTTGGCCTTAAAAGCGGTTGCTGACCAACCACCCCCAAGCCACGCACCTCCTGGACGCCTCCATCTCCATCCGTAATGAACCAATGGCGGGCGATCAACTGAACGTTCACCGCCCCAGAATTCCGAATGGTCACGGTATAGGCGAAGGCGAATTGTTGGTTATCCGGGTCAGATTGCTCTGGAAGGTACTGGGAGTGCACAGTAATACTGATCTCTATGGAATTCATGCCGCAATTCTGCTCCATCCAAAGTACAACTGCAAGCTAGAATCTAGGGATGGATAAGCCAAATTTGCCCCCCAATCCGCCTTTTGTCATAGCGCCCTCGATCTTGTCGGCTGACTTTGCCTGTCTAGGCAAAGAAGTGACAGAGGTTCTCACTGCTGGGGCAGACTGGATTCACTTTGACGTGATGGATAACCACTACGTCCCTAACCTCACCATTGGACCATTGGTCTGTGAAGCTATTCGACCACACGCCATCAAAAATGGTGTGCCAGCAATCATCGATGTCCATCTAATGATTGAACCTGTTGATCGAATTGTTCCTGACTTTGCCAAGGCGGGGGCCAACCTCATTAGTTTTCATCCTGAGGCAAGCCCTCATGTGAATCGCACGCTGAATCTGATACGCGATCACGGCTGTCAAGCAGGTTTAGTTTTCAATCCTGCAACCCCCTTAGACCATCTCGATCACATTCTGGATTTAGTGGATCTGGTTTTACTCATGTCAGTCAATCCCGGATTTGGTGGGCAGTCATTTATTCCAAGCACGCTCAGCAAGATAGCCCAAGTCAGAACTCGCTTAGACCGCCATCAACAGGAAAGCGGTAGAAAGATACGACTTGAAGTCGATGGTGGTATCAAAATCGATAACATCGCTGCGGTTGCAAAGGCTGGTGCTGATACATTTGTCGCTGGCTCAGCGATTTTTGGCAAACCCAATTACGCAAATATTATTCAAGAGATGCGCTCAGAATTGGCGAAGTCAGGACAAGCGTAATGCAGCTCGATGAATTTAATGCTTTAGCAAAGCAAGGCTTTAATCGCATTCCTTTGGTAAAAGAAGTATTGGCCGATCTTGAGACACCGCTATCACTTTATGTGAAGCTCACTCAAGCCTTTGGTAAGAAAAATACTTACTTACTAGAATCTGTTTTGGGCGGTGAGCGCTTTGGGCGTTTTTCATTTATTGGCCTACCAGCCAAAACCATCTTAAGAACTACTGGTACACCTACTGCCCCTCTGACTGAAATCGTCACTGATGGCAAGGTTGTAGAAAGCAATCAAGATAATCCGCTCGATTTTATTGACGCTTACTTCAAACGTTTTAAGGTTGCCTTACAAGCTGGGCTACCCCGCTTCTGTGGGGGCTTAGCAGGTTATTTTGCTTACGACACCGTACGCTATATCGAAGCAAAACTCGCCAGACACAATCTACCAGACGAGCTGGGTGTGCCTGATATTCAACTCATGCTCACAGAAGAATTAGCAGTAGTTGATAACGTTGCTGGCAAAATTTATTTTATTGTCTATGCCGATCCTTCTCAGAGCGATAGCTTTTCAAAAGCACAAGCGCGTTTGAAGGAATTACTCGCATGTTTAAGCAAACCTTTCAGCATGCCTGCCTCTCGACCAAGTAGCAAAACTGAATTGGTGCGTAACTTTAAGGCGGCAGATTTTGAGAGCGCCGTTCTCAAAACCAAAGAATACATTTTGGCCGGCGATTGCATGCAAGTAGTTATCGGCCAACGCATTAGCAAACCGTTTACTGATTCTCCTTTGGCGCTGTATAGGGCTTTACGATCCCTGAATCCATCACCTTATATGTACTTCTATGACTTTGGGGATCTTCAGGTAGTTGGCTCCTCGCCAGAAATTTTGGTTAGACAAGAGCTTCGTGAGGGTAACAAGATGGTGACGATTCGTCCGCTTGCTGGCACACGTCCTCGTGGTAGCACTCCAGAAGAGGATGAACGTCTAGCAAAAGAACTGTTGGCGGATCCCAAAGAAATTGCTGAGCATGTGATGTTGATTGATCTGGCTCGTAACGATGTGGGTCGGATTGCTAAAACAGGTTCTGTCAAAGTCACTGACTCTATGTCGATAGAAAAATATTCTCATGTACAACATATTGTGAGTTCAGTTGAGGGTCAATTACTCGACAATATGAGCAATATGGATGTTCTGCGCGCTACTTTTCCAGCAGGCACCCTATCGGGTGCCCCCAAGATTCGGGCAATGGAAATTATTGATGAGATGGAAGTTGTTAAACGCGGTGTCTATGGCGGTGCTGTGGGCTACCTTTCTTTCTCGGGTGATATGGATGTTGCGATTGCAATTCGTACAGGAGTTATTCGGAATGGGGTTTTACATTCCCAAGCCGGAGCTGGCGTAGTAGCCGACTCAGATCCCTCCGCCGAATGGAGAGAGACAGAGGCGAAAGCCCGTGCAGTTTTAATGGCAGCAGATTTAGTACAAGGAGGACTCGATGCTCCTCATGATTGATAACTATGATTCTTTTACGTATAACTTGGTTCAGTACTTTGCTGAACTGGGTGAAGAAGTAAAAGTTGTTCGTAACGACGAAATTGCAGTTGAAGAGATTGCTGCTCTTAAGCCGAGTCGTATTTGTATCTCTCCAGGACCTTGCAGCCCAGCAGAAGCCGGCATCTCGGTAGCGACTATCAAGCGCTACGCAGGACAAATTCCGATTTTGGGCGTTTGTTTAGGGCATCAAGCCATTGGCGAAGCCTTCGGCGGACGGATTGTGCGCGCCCAAAAAGTAATGCATGGCAAAACAGATCAAATTCATCACACGGGATTAGGCGTTTTTAAGAACTTGCCCGATCCATTTACAGTGACCCGTTACCACTCTTTGGCAATTGAAAGAAGCTCTTTACCAGCAGCTTTAGAGATCACCGCAAGCTCATCCGATGGAGAAATCATGGGTGTGCGTCATCGCGAACTTGCTGTGCAAGGAGTGCAATTTCATCCTGAGTCAATTCTGTCCGAACATGGACATGCTCTCTTAAAGAATTTCCTTCAGGCCTCATCATGAGCGTCATGTCCATTACCCCTCAAGCAGCCCTCCAGCGCTGTATCGAACACCGCGAGTTATTTCCTGATGAGATGACCTATCTCATGCGCATGATGATGAATGGTGAAATGCCGCCTACCTTGATTGCGGGATTATTAGTCGCCTTGCGTACTAAGAAAGAGACCGTTGGTGAAATTGCCGCTGCCGCTAAGGTGATGCGTGAGTTTGCCACCCCTGTCCATGTTGATGACAAAGCGCACTTAGTGGATGTAGTTGGTACTGGCGGTGATGGCGCCCATACTTTTAATATCTCAACTGCAGCCATGTTCGTTGCAGCAGCAGCTGGCGCAAAAATTGCTAAGCATGGCAATCGCAGCGTGAGTAGTAAATCCGGCAGCGCGGATGTTCTTGAGGCTCTTGGCGTCAACTTGAACCTAACCCCAGCAGGAGTCTCTCAATGTATTTCCGAGATTGGCGCAGGCTTTATGTTTGCCCCCAATCATCACCCTGCCATGAAAAATGTTGCCCCAGTTCGCAAAGAGCTGGGTGTGCGAACCATCTTCAACATTCTTGGGCCATTAACCAATCCTGCAGATGCTCAGCATATTTTGATGGGCGTTTTTCATGCTGATCTAGTAGGGATTCAGGCGCGGGTTCTACAAGCGCTGAATATGAAACATGCCCTAGTGGTCTATGGTCGCGATGGCCTTGATGAAATTTCTCTTGAGGGCGCCACTTTGGTAGGCGAACTTAAAGATGGCACAGTTCGCGAATATGAAATTCACCCCAAAGATTTTGGTCTAANCACNGCCCCCACNGCNAGCTTCAAAGTNGCAAATGCTTCGGAGTCTAAGCANATCATTCTNGATATCCTGAGTGGTGCAGTAGGTCCAGCCAAAGATATTGTTTGTCTGAATGCTGGGGCTACGCTCTATGTTGCTGATATAGCCAAAGATATTTCTAGTGGCATTGCANTGGCAAAGCAAGCAATTGAATCTGGTGCCGCGCTACAAAAACTCAATNCATTCACTGCAGCGAGTCATCGCAATCAATCCTAAGCACTAGATATATATGAGCGATATTCTCGACCGAATTGTGGCGACCAAGCGACTGGAAGTAGCCAGAGATCAACAACAGATTTCTCTTGCCCAACAACGTAGCAAAGCAGAGTCCAACAATCAAAACGGGACCCTCAAACCTCGTGGGTTTGTAGCGGCGATTGAAAAGAAAATTGCCAGCGGCAAACCTGCCGTCATCAGCGAGATTAAAAAAGCCAGCCCCAGCAAAGGTATTTTGCGCGAGCATTTTCATCCTGCTGAAATTGCTCAAAGCTATGCCACTAACGGCGCGGCCTGTCTCTCCGTTTTAACTGATACCGACTATTTCCAAGGGGCGAATGCTTACTTGGAGGCCGCGCGGGCTGCCTGCACTATTCCGGTACTCAGAAAAGATTTCATGATTGATCCCTATCAAGTCTACGAGGCTCGCGCCATTGGTGCCGACGCCATTCTGCTCATTGCTGCAGCACTGGATCTCAATCAAATGAAAGAGCTTGAACTGTGCGCTAGCGAACTAAACTTGGATGTATTAGTAGAAGTTCATAATGCCGAAGAATTAGAGTCTGCACTTGAATTAAAAACACCGTTACTCGGCATTAATAATCGCAATCTCAAAACATTTGAAGTGAGTTTGCAAACCACCATCTCCTTACTCCCCCTGATACCTAAGGGGAAGATCGTCATTACTGAGTCCGGGATATTAAATATCGAGAACGTTCAGTTAATGCAAGATCATGCAGTTCATGGCTTTTTGGTTGGCGAAACTTTTATGCGTGCGCCCAATCCCGGTGAAGCGCTTAACGCACTTTTCAATTGCAAGGACTGAAATGTATTTGCATTCAATTAGGCATATAATTAGCTCTGAGGCTAATACTGAACAACACGTTCATTT
>TBL_comb48_EPIDRAFT_1001591_pt1 | contig 16524 bp, 15 predicted proteins | sample TroBogEpilimnion_37_FD_10681 | JGI IMG/M metagenome (IMG submission 10681)
CCACCCCATGGACCACTCATCAGAGGCTTTATATGGGTTTCTACCTTTGGCATTTCTGCTAAACGCAAGACGCGATAATTATTAAAATTGGTTTGCATAATACGCCCACCCTCGACCGTACATTCCCCCCAAAGGGTTGCGCTAAGTCCATAGACGATAGAGCCTTGAACTTGTGCCTCAATTTGACTTGGATTGACTGCGTAGCCACAATCCAATGCCAAGACAATTCGATGAACATGAACTGTGCCATCGGGATCAACTGAGACCTCAGCAGTTGCTGCAGAGTACGTTCCATAACTCATAAATTGGGCGATACCTCTATGTCGCCCCGTAGGAAGAGCTTTTCCCCAATTGCCTTTTTCAGCAGCTAAATCGAGCATAGCCAGCTGTCTCGTTTGCATGGGCATGAGCGACTTTCTGAACACAACCGAATCCGTTTTGGCGGCACGAGCTACCTCTTCAATGAAGCACTCCATATAAAAGGCGTTTTGAGGAACGTTAACGCCGCGCCAAGTTCCAACTGGAATGCTGGTATTGCGCATTGCATACTCAATGGATAAATTGGGCACCGTATAGCAAAGCTGTTGATCACTATCCGCCCCCTTAAACCAGCCTTGAAGTTGGAAATCATCCTTAAAGCCAGCTAGATCTGCATTGGGATTACGCCAAGCATAGATAGACTGACCTGATAAACGCACATCCATCGCAGTCATACGATTTTGTTCGTCCAAGCTCGCGGTCATTTTGCACATCGAGATAGGTCGATATTGACCATGGGTCATGTCTTCTTCGCGGGACCAAATCATCTTAATAGGGATACCCGGCATTTGTTGCGCAATATTGACTGCTTGAGTCACATAGTCTGAAACGCGACCGCGACGACCAAAACCTCCGCCAGGATCGTAGCGATTAACAAAACATTTCTCCATGGGGAGGCCGGCTTGTTTCGACATCGCTAGCATTGCTCCCTCTGGATCTTGCGTGGGCACCCAGATTTCTGCGCGCTCTGAGCTCACCAAGGCAGTGCAGTTCATGGGTTCCATAGTGGCATGCGCTAAAAATGGAGCAAAAAAAGTTGCCTCTACTTTTTTGGATGCCTTGCTCAGTGCGGCAGCAACATCGCCTTCTTTTCTAAATTCATATAGACCTTCTTTGGTATTTAGACCATCCTCAAGATGGGCTGCAATACTTTTATCGGAAACGCCTGCATATTTACTGTCGTTCCAAACAACCTTGACTGCGTTTGATGCTTTATTGGCGTGCCACCATGAGTCAGCAATAACTGCATAGGCGTAGTCATCAATCCTGACTACCTTTTTTACTCCAGGCATTTTGATAGCAACAGAATCATCTAGGCTTTGAATTGTTCCTCCGATGACGGGGCAGGCAATCACAGCAGCATTCAGCATGTTTGGCAAGCGTACATCAACACCATAAGTTTTGCTGCCATTGAGTTTGGGGGCTGTATCTAAACGATTCAAGGGCTTCCCAATAATCTTCCATTCAGCAGGAGATTTGAGAGTCAAACTTTTAGGATCTGGCGGGCTTAATTTAGCAGCAGCATCAGCTACTTTTCCATAGGAGATTGAGCGCTTAGAGTTCGGGTGATAGATAGTTCCTTTTGAGCAGACGAGCTCGCTAGTTGGCACACCCCATTGTTGCGCTGCTGCAGTCATTAGCATCTGACGCGCACCAGCTCCACCTCTACGAACATAGTCTTGAGAAAAGCGAATTCCAAAACTACCTACGGTAAGCATTTGCCCCCAAGCATTCTTACGCGCCAGATTGGCTTGAGGTGAAACAAGCTCAGTAGTGACTTTACTCCAGTCTGCATCCATCTCATCTGCAACTAGTTGTGCAAGACCTGTCAGAGTTCCCTGACCCATTTCGGTACGCGCAATCCGAACAACAATCGTGTCATCTGGTTTAACGAGAACCCATGCGCCTAGTTCTAATTCTGGCTGTGAGGCTTGATTAAGATTCTCACTTTTTGCCGCACTTGCATTCAGGGGAATAGTAAAACCAAAGGCCAAGCCAGCACCGATAGTAGAGCTACCAATTACAAAGCTTCTTCTGGATGAATTCATTTTGAACCTCCTGTAGAAGCCATTGCTTGCATTGCTTTACTACTTATTTTTACTGCTGTATGAATTGCTTCTCGAATACGCTGATAGGTGCCACATCGACATATATTAGTCATCGCCTCATCAATTTGAGCTTCGGATGGATTTGGATGGTTTTTTAGAAGTGCTGCAGCTGCCATTATTTGACCACTTTGACAGTAGCCGCACTGAGGAACATCAACTTTTGCCCATGCCTGCTGAACGACGTGGTTGCTGTTAGAGGATAGACCCTCTATGGTCGTGATTTTGTACTCGGGCTTGACTGAAGCAATTTGTACAACGCAAGAACGAAGAATTTGTCCATTAATATGAACGGAGCAAGCACCACACTGCCCAATCCCGCATCCAAACTTAGTTCCCATCAAACCAATTTGCTCACGAATGACCCACAGTAGTGGCGTATCTGGATCGGCTTCTACGGAATGCAGCTTGCCATTGATGTTGAGCGTGTACATATAGCCTCCTTGCTTTAATTATTACGAATCATCATAGCGATTGCGCGCAGAGCTCACAAGCTATTTGGGAGGTTTCAGATGTATTATTAGCACTAACCCTAATATGACTGGCTGACCTCAAGAGCTTGCCTCAGATCAGGTAAAAAGCGGATTCAGTTAAGATTTTCTGGATAAATAATCATCAGCATCGAGACAACATATGAATTTCCTAAGCTACCAATTCTTGGCGAGAATCTTCGGAATTTTTTTTGCTTTGAGTCTACTTTTTTCTCAGGCGATTGCCGATACTAATTTCCCTAAGAAACCGGTTCGCTTAATTGTGGGGTTTGCGCCTGGTGGTGGGGCAGACTCCGCAGCTAGATTGATTGCTCCAAAGCTAGCTGAAAAATTGGGGCAGTCGGTGGTAATTGACAATCGTCCCGGTGCTGGAGGGAATCTAGCTAGCGAGCTCTTAACTAAAACCGATCCCGATGGATACACCATCATGTTAACTACTGTTGGGTCTCTAGCAATTAATCCACATATGCCGGGCGGTACAAGTTTTAATCCTTTAGCAGACTTTAGTATGGTCTCTCAGGGTGTTACCTTCTCTAATATATTGGTAGTGAAGGCTGATTCAAAAATTAATAATTTGCAGGATTATGTAGCGCTAGGTAAGAATAAGAATGCATTTGTCAGTTTTGGCTCTTCAGGTAACGGCAGCACCGGACACTTAGCTGGGGAGCTATTAAAAGCACGTAGTGGCATGAGTGCTGAACATATTAATTACAAAGGCGGCGGTCCTGCTATGACTGATTTGCTGGGCGGTAATATCACCGCAATTTTTGCCAGCACACCCACAGCAGTCCCTTTACTCAATGCGGGGAAGATTAAAGCTATAGCTATCACTAGTCCAAAGCGTTTGCCTGCGCTAGCCAATGTTCCAACTGTTGCGGAACAGGGTTATCCAGGTTACCAGGCGCTAAATTGGTATGCTTTTATTGCGCCTCCGAAAGTGCCGCCTGAAATTATTCAAAAATTAAATCAAGCTGTTGTCGCAACTTTAAAAGATCCCGAAACGGTTGCTAAATTACGAAACGTTGATCTAGAGCCAGCGCCGTCAACGCCGCAAGAGTTATATGCCTTTGCCAAATCGGAAAATGAAATGTGGGGCAAGATCATTAAAAGTATCAATCTATCGGAGCATTGAAAATGGGATTAACAATTAGCGAGAAAATTCTTGCGCAACATGCAGGTCTTGAAAAGGTGGCCGCTGGTGATGTGGTAGTTTGTGATGTTGATTATGCAATGGTGACTGATACCAGAGCAAGTAACACTATTAAATTGATTGATAAGATCGGCGTTAAAGATTTGCACTTTGCTAAAAAAACATCTTTAGTAATGGATCACTATTCGCCGCCTCCCAATCTAGAGGCAGCAGAGATTCACACTCAGATGCGATCTTTTGCTAACAAAATGGGAACCACTCTTTATGATATCGGTGATGGTATTTGTCATCAGGTTTTGCCAGAGGGCGGTCATTTAACTGCTGGTAATTTAGTGGTAGGAACGGATACTCATTCAGTGAGTTACGGCGCCTTTAATGCTTTTGGAACGGGCATTGAGGGCACGGATATTTCAGCAGTGATGTCGACTGGAAAGTTATGGTTTCGTGTTCCAGAAACAATTAAGGTCAGTTTAAATGGCCCCCTCCAGGCGGGGGTTTGGGCAAAAGATGTCACTCTGCATATGCTTGGTCGATTTGGGGCTGAGGGCTTAAATTACAAAGCTATCGAATACGTTGGCGATGCAGTAGCGCAGATGAATATCGATGATCGTATGACCCTATGCAATCACGCGGCTGAGTTAGGCGCTAAGGCTGCAATTTTGGAGGCGGATAATAAAACTACCGATTGGTTAAAAGCTCATGGTGCAGCTACACCGAAACCCGTTTTTGCTGATGCCGATGCTGTGTATACAGACATCATCCAGCTTGATACTAAAAATCTTACACCCCAGGTTGCACGTAAGCACCAGGTTGATGACATTGTTGCTGCACATGAAGTGCGTGGACAAAAAATTCAATTTGCCTTAATTGGTACCTGTACCAATGGAAGGTTGGATGACATTCGTCAGGCAGCTGCTATTTTGAAGGGTAAAAAATTAGCCTCTGGTGTGCGTATGATTGTGACGCCTGCTTCACGCAAAATTTATATAGATGCTCTACAAGAAGGTCTCATCGAGATATTGACGATGGCGGGGGCATCATTTGAGGCAGCAGGCTGCGGCACCTGTGTTGGCATTACCAATCATTTGGTTCCTGGTAATGGTGATACGGTGATTTCAACTGCAAATCGCAATTTTAAGGGGCGCCTATCTAATCCTGATGCAGAAATTTGGTTGGGTTCAGCTGCGACTGTAGCTGCTTCTGCTTTGACAGGCTTTATTACTGACCCTAGAACAATTGAGGGTGGGGATTGGAGGGCGACATCATGGGCATAATGAATATGCAATCAGTTCAAGGCATTGCCTTTCTTCTGGGTGACCATATCAATACTGATTTACATTGCTCAGGAAAATATCTTCCTGGCAAGAGTATTGAGCAGATTGCAGAAATCGCATTTGATAGCGTAAGCCCAGGCTTGGCTAAAGCCATCATCAATGGCGGTGGTGGAATTTTGGTTGCCGGTGAAAACTTTGGAATTAACTCCTCAAGAGAGCAAGCGGTACAAGTTTTAAAAATGATGAAAGTCAAAGGAATTATTGCTAAATCATTTGGGCGTCAATTTTTTCGTAATGCTATCAATAATGGCTTAGCGATATTAGAGTGCGATACCTCTTCCATTAAAGAGGGTATCGATTTAACAATTAATTTTCAAGGCGGCGTAGTTCACTTGGCTGACGGTTCAGTTTTGCCGGCCAATAAACTACCTAGAGAAATTCTGGCTCTCATTGAGTATGGTGGCTTAATCCCGTTTTTGGCAAAACATCCCGATTGGAAATTTTCAACATGAAACGTACAGCTCAGCAAAAGCGTAAATTACTGCGCGAGCTTCTTTCTGGCAAAGAAGCATTGGTAGCACCCGGAATTTATGATGGCTATGGCGCGCGCTTAGTACAAAACGCCGGCTTTCCTTCTGCCTATATGACTGGTAATGGTGTATCCGCCTCCTTGTTAGGAACGCCAGATATTGGACAAGTAGATCTCACCTTAATATCGGATCATGCCAGACGGGTTGCAGCCTGTATCGATATTCCGTTAATTTGTGATGCAGATACAGGTTATGGTGGAGTTCTCAATATTAAAAGAACGATCGAAGAATTTGAAGCTGCAGGGGTTGCCGCTATTCATATTGAAGACCAAACATTTCCTAAGCAGTGTGCGCAATTTGAAGGGGCCCGTACTGTTTTACCGTTTGATACTGCAGTTGCGCATATCCGAGCAGCAGTTGCTGCTAGATCGGATCCCGATTTTGTCATTATTGCTAGAACGGACAGTGTGGGTGCCTTTGGGTTAGATGAGGGTATCCTAAGAGCAAAGGCTTTTATTGAAGCCGGTGCTGATGGTGTCTTTGTGGAGCTCAAAGCCAATCCAGCAGCATTAGAGATAATCGGAGAAATAAAGGCTAAGCTTGGACCAGCCACTTGCCTTTATAACGTGGATGTTGGTGGTCCCATATCCTCTTTGAAAGTTTCAGAAATGAAAGCTTTGGGGATTGATATTGCTATTCATCCTAGTTTAGCCCGTGCAGTATTTGGGTATGCCATGCAAAATGCTCTAGATCATTTGAAAGAAAGTCAACTCTTGAGCTCATATGCTCAAAATATGTTTACGTCTGCCCAATATAACGATTCCCTGGGTCTTGAAGAAATTCAGAATTGGGAAAATCACATTCTCAAATCCAGCAAGGCTTAATTCAATGAGGAATAACATTTAGAGTGAGATTAATCACTTTTAATATAGTTGTTCTTAATGAGTTTCGAATATTTAACCATTTCGCTCGCAAGAAAGGTTTTGAATTCTTGCGGTGTTGTGACAACTGCATCAAACCCTAATTTGGCAAACTGCGATTTCACCTCCGGATCTTTCATTGTTGCATTGAGGTCATTAAGATATTGCGGCACAATGGGTTAGGAGTGTTTTCGGTAAATAAAAACCCCACCAATTCAGTGCAACTAGTCCAGGCGTACCAGCTCTGTCAAGTTAATTAGCAGCCTATTTTTCTGCCGTACGAGAAATTTAATAAAAAGCCATATTTCATCTAAGCTTTTTATCAACTCATGACAAAAGAGTGCACATATGTGAATACGCGCCCTTTATTGAACTTATTCGCTGTCGAGCCTAGCTTTTCCTAGGATTGAGCATTTTTGATTTATAGATTAGGATGGAAATAATAAAGCATTACCTATAAATAATATAAATTAAGAGGTAGCGATGACAACACGCCGTGGCTTTTTAAAGAATGCATTCTTTTCGGGAATTACTTTTTGCTCTTGTAGTTTGCTGGATGAGGCTTTGGCTCAATATCCGGTTTCAGAAGAGAAGAGGCAATTGGTGGCGAGAACCAAAGATGCTGGCAACGACCCAGAATTATCTTATCGCCATCCTTTGATGGGTAAAAAACATGCGCCAGTCATTATTAATGGCAAACGTATTTTTACAATCGATACACACGCACATTGTTTTTTCCCTGAAGCCGTTGCATTAGCTGGCGATGGCGCAGTGATTAATGCTGCTGTAAAAGGTGGGCCACAACATTACATTCCTCTTTCAGATCGTGCCGCAGTTCAGTATCGACTGGATACGATGGATGCCATGGGAATTGATATGCAGGTTCTATCCTGTAACGTATTTTGGTATAACAAAACACGTGAAGTGGCTCAAGAAATCTGCCGAATCAATAATGAGAATTTAGCAGCGCTTTGTAAAGCCTATCCAATGCGCTTTTCTGCTTTTGGCTCTGTTGCACTACAGTTTCCAGAGCTAGCAGTTCAGCAGCTAGAAGAGGTTATGAAGACCCCTGGTATGCGAGGTATTGCAATTCAGGCAAATGTACTGGGTGTTGATTTTTCTGATCCGAGATTTGATCCAGTCTGGGCAAAAGCACAAGAGCTTGGCGCGACATTATTCATGCATCCCCAAAGCACGCCGCAGCTCGCCTCACGCTTTAAGGGTAACGGCTGGCTTGCCAATACCATTGGTAACCCATTGGATACCACCATTGCTTTACAGCATTTAATTTTTGATGGTACTTTAGATAAGTTCCCCAATCTAAAGATTATTGCACCTCACGGCGGCGGTTATTTGGGATCTTATGCGCCCCGTTCAGATCATAGTTGTTTTATTTCACCAAGTAATTGTGATCCTAATATCAAGCTGAAGAAAAAACCTACCGAATATTTGAATCAGCTTTACTTCGACTCTCTCGTATTTACGTCCGAAGCTCTGCGCCATTTAGTGGCTCAGGTCGGAGCAGGCCAGGTAGTCATTGGCACCGATCAGCCAATCCCCTGGAATGAATATCCGATTGAGCATGTAATGGAGACTCCGCTGAGCAATTCAGATAAGGCAAAAATACTAGGCCTTACCGCTGCTAAAGTACTCGGTATAAAAACTGTTTAATTACTACAAGGTGTTGGCAATGGATATCGTATTTAATAGGCGAGTATGGGCTGGATCAATTTGCTTGTTTGTGATGGTGTTTTCTCAACAACTAGCTGCTCAGCAAAAAGCCCAAAGTGATTATCCTAATCGTCCCATTCGGATTGTCATTCCTTATGTCGCTGGTGGCCCAATGGATTTTATTGGGCGTACCTTAGGGCAAAGATTGACACCTATTCTTGGGCAAAGCATTATCGTTGACAATAAACCAGGGGCAGGTGGTGCATTGGGTAGTGATATTGTGGCCAAGTCTGCGCCTGATGGCTACACCATGCTCGACACATCATCGAGTCATGCGAGTTTGCCGATTGTTTCGCCCTCCCTACCTTATGACCCTATCAAAGATTTTCAGCCAATTACTTTGGTAGCAAATAGTGTTGGGTTTGTAATAGCTACTCGCCCTGATTTGCCGGCTAAAAACTTACAGGAATTTGTAGCAGATGCTAAAGCGCATCCCGATCGCTATACCTATGGCAGTGGCGGAATTGGTAATGTAATGCACTTTGCAACGGAATTTTTCAACAATAGCGCTGGCATCAAAATGGTTCATGTCCCTTATAAGGGCGTTGGTCAGGCCTTAACAGATTTAATGTCTGGCAGAATTGATGTCTTTATTGGTCCTGGTACAGCTATTGCGCCGTATGTCAAGGCTGGCAAGATTAAGGCTCTAGCCATTACGGCAAATAAACGTTGGAGTGAGTTACCGGACACGCCTACAGCAGATGAGGCTGGCGTTAAAGGTTTTGTGTATGGCCCTTGGTACGGCCTTTGGTATCCCGCAGGCGTTCCAAAAGAATACGTTACGCGGATGCGCAATGAAATTGCAAAGATTTTGAATGAACCAGAGACTAAAAAAACGTTTTACGAGCAGGGCTTTGTAGTAGTAGGCTCAACGCCGGAAGAGTTTTCAAAAGTCATTGCCAATGAAATTGAGGTGAATCGGAAATTGGCAACCAAAATAGATTTTAGTGAGAAATAAAGAGTCCAAGAATGACATTACCTTTAGAGGGAATTCGGGTATTAGAGTTAGGTAATTTTATTGCTGGCCCATTTTGCGGAATGTTGCTCGCCGATATGGGTGCCGATGTGATAAAGATTGAACGTCCATCAAAGGGCGATCAGACGCGTGCAATGCCTCCCTTAGTTAATGGAGAGAGCGCTAGTTTCGCGGCACTTAATCGCAATAAGCGGAGTTTAGTCTTAGATTTAAAGCAAAAAGAAGCTCAAGAAATTGTTTTAGAGTTGGCTAAAAATTGCGATGTCTTTTTAGAAAATAATCGCCCTGGCGTCCTAGAAACTCTGGGCCTGGGTGCGGATGATCTCAAGCGAGTAAAGCCAAATATCGTATACACCTCGGTTTCTGGCTTTGGTCAAACTGGCCCTGATAGAAAGCGTGCGGGGGTGAATTTGATTATTGAAGCTTTTTCAGGAACGCTTTCAGTAACGGGGCGACCGAATGAGATGCCGATTCGTCCGGGAATACAGACTGCTGATATTTTTGGAGCGATGTTTGCTACGTATGCTACTTTATGTGGATTAATTAGCGTGCTACAAAATCGTGGTGGAAGAACGATAGATGTTTCGTTGGTTGAGGCCTCTATTGCTGCTGCTGCTTGGGAGACAGCGAGTTTCCTTGCTACTGGTGAGGTGCCTGAACGTATGGGCGATCGCCATCGTTTAAATGCACCTTATCAATTATTTGAAACCAGTGATCATCAATATCTAGCGATTGGTACTCCGAATGATCAACTATTTGAGCGTTTAATGGTCAACCTGGGCTTGCAAGAGCATTTAAAGGATCCCCGTTTTATTTCTTATGTATTACGCAAGCAAAATGAAAGTGATTTGTTGGAGCTGGTATCCCCGGCAATTCAATCTTTTGATGCATCAAGTTTAGAGGCTTTACTGCGTCAGGCAGGTGTTCCTTGTGCGCGCATGAATAATATTAAAGAGGTATTTCAGGATCCTCATGTTATTGATCGTAAGGTAGCAGTGCCAATTCATCATCCCGTCATGGGAGATATGCAGGCGGTACGAAATCCCGTATTAATGAGAGAAGGTAGTCCAACAATAAGACGTCATGCCCCGATGTTGGGAGAGCATTCTCGGGAAATATTGAGTGGGCTTGGGAAGTCGGATGAGGATATTCAATCACTTGCAGCAAAAGGTGTAGTTTTGCTTCATCAATAATTAGTAAGGTAAGTCATGAAAATTTGGCGCAGTTTATTATTTGTTCCCGCAAATCAGGAGCGTATGTTAAAAAAGGTAAACATGCTGCCTGCTGATGGCTTTATTTTTGATATTGAAGATACCGTACCCGCAGAAGAAAAGCAAAATGCTCGAGAAATGAGCCGAGAGTGTATTGCTACAGTGGCTGGTCAGCGAAGTTGGGTCCGTATTAATGCTATATCGAGTGGTTTTATAGAGCAAGATATTGAATATTTCACCGGCACTAAAGGCTTAGCAGGGTTTATCGCCCCAAAACAAGATTCCCCGGAGGATGTGGCAATCGTAGATCGATTGATTGCGGAGGCAGAGAAAGCAAAAGGTATAGTGGTAGGTTCTACGCCTATTATTGTGATGATCGAGAGTGCAAATGGTGTATTGGATTCGCGGGCTGTGATGAAAGCCGCTTCTAGAACTCAAACCATGATCTATGGCGGTGGAGAAGATGGCGATATGAATGTTTCATTAGGCGCTACTTGGAGCAGCGATGGGCCTGAGATGATGTTTGTACGTCAGTTTGCTTTAGTTTCAGCCCGTGCAGCAGAGTTTGATTGTCCTCTAGACGGCGTATTTTCTAATGTGCAAGATCCCGAAGGTTTCCGCAGGGATACGGTGCTCTCACGCCGCTTAGGTTTTCGAGGTCGCACTGTAATTCACCCCAACCAGATTGAGGATGCTAATCGAATTTATACGCCTAGCAAAGAGCAGATTGAATATTATCAGCGTGTGATTGAAGCATTTAACTTGGCCCTGACCAAGGGAGTCGCCAGTACGACGGTTGATGGAAAGTTAGTGGATGTAGCAATGGCAAAAACAGCTCAGCGCTTACTAGACTATATGGCTGCAATTCATGATTTAGAACAAGTTACAGGCAGGGCTTAGAACATGGTGCATGCAGCAATTTTGGGATTGGGTCGATGGGGGAGGAGCTTAGTTGAGTCCGTTCAAAATATTTCCGAGTATATTGAATTTACTCAGGCACTCGTTCAGGATAAAGATAGGCATCAAGAATTTGCTGATAAAAATCAGCTACATTTAACAAATCAGTATGCAGATATCTTGAATGATCCCAGTATTGAGCTTATTGTTATTGCTACCCCGCATACATTGCACGTCGATCAAATCATTGCAGCAGCCGATGCTGGTAAACATGTCTTATGCGAAAAGCCACTTTCCCTCACGGTAAAAGACGCTCAACAAGTCATTGATGCCTGTCATCATGCGGGCGTCCAAATAGGTGTGGGTCACGATAAGCGTTTCTGGCCTTCAATGCAGGCGTTGCAAGCGGAATTATTGAATAATTCTTTTGGTGAGCTGATTCATATTGAGGGAAACTTTTCCAATGAAAATTCGCGATTGATCACGGGTGGTTGGCGTAATTCACCCGAAAATACTCCCGGTGGAAGTCTTACTGCTACCGGCATTCATATTGTGGACGCCTTTGTAAATCTCATGGGTCCAATGAGATCTGTTCAGGGCAATTATATTGCCCGAACTGATGCTGCAGAATTTTCTGATGCCATGTCTCTTTTGTGTCAGTTTAAATCCGGTGCAACGGGGGTAATTTCTTCAGTGAGACCTACTCCTGTATTTTGGAGTGTTCATGTGTTTGGTACTTTAGGCTCTATTGAGGCCAGAGGCCCAAATAACTTGCTAATATTTCGCTCGGGAAAGCCGATAGAGCAAAAAGAATTTCCACCGATAAACGCCTTGCGTGCTCAACTAGAAACTATGGGAAAGTGCATTCAAGATTCCCTCCCATATCCAATGTCTAGCGAGCAAATGATGAATACAGTTGCGGCATTTGTAGCGTCAGCTAAGGCCATTGATGGTGGTGGAGTGGTACACCTCTAATTAAAATAGGCCGGCAAAGACCGGCCTATTGAAGCGATTGCTCACAAAAATTTTTAAGGCGCTGGAGTAGCTACTGGTTTGCCTTTCTCTACTACGTATGTTGCGAGTACTTTAGTTTTGCCGTTGCTATTATTAATGCCATCATGAGCTAGGCCGGTAGGCACAAAGAATACTTCACCTGCTTTTACAATGCGAGTGGGCTGACCATCCACTTTTAATTCCAATTGACCTTCAAGGATATAGCCAATCTCTTCTCCAGGGTGAGTATGTCTCCCAGCGGCAACGCCTGGATCAAACTCTGCTTTGGCTTGTATGACTACTTTATTAGGTATGCTTAAATCCTGCGTTTGTAATGGTGTTCTCGTAAATCCTGGAGTTTGAGCGTATGCAGCAATCGCAATCAATGCTCCAGAGCTAATTAATAATATTTCTGGCTTTTTCATAATGCTCCTTTATTTATGGTGGAAGTCATCTTTTGGTGTGCAAACCCGTCAAGAGTGGCGGCATTCATTGGCTATTTAAGTGACGTAATAATACGATATTAAACAAGTCAGCTTGATCAATATTTGGAAGATGGCCTGCATTTGGTATGAGTTCAAGAGAGGCCCCACTAATTCGACTTTGAATATCTTTCATAGTCTCAGGAAGCGGCGCATCATTTCCGCCCACAATCAGAGTAGTTCGAGTGTGAATTTTATGTAAGTACTCTAAATAGGCCATTTGTTGAATCGCTTGGGCGCAACCTACATAGCCATCTAAACTTGTGCTTGAGATAGTTTGTTGGAAGCGAGAGGCAACTATCGGATTAGCTTCTAAAAAAGCTTTACCAAACCAACGTTCTGTCGTTGGTAGGGCGAGTGCGGAGCACCCCTTTTGTTTTGCAAGTGCCATGCGCTCATTCCATTGATTAAAGAATGGCGTTGGAGCGTCTGCTCGGGCATCACAAATACAGAGACTGAGTAATCGATTTCCATGATGAATTCCTAGGCCAAAGCCAATCATGCCGCCAAGAGAAAGTCCGACAAAGTGAGCTTGTTTAATAGAGAGTGTATCTAAGATGGAAATGATATCTAGTCCTAACTCATCCATAGTGTAGGGTGGTATGGTGGAGCTTGATTGGCCGTGACCACGAGTATCTATTGCAATGGCGCGCCAGCCTGCTTTGGCAAGCAGTGCAAGCTGTTCATCCCACATCATGCTACTAGCTAGAATCGAGTGTGAGAGCAATACAGCGGGAGCTGCAGGGTCACCTTGTTCTGTAATGGCAATATTGCCCCAAGCCGTTGGAATAAGAGATTTTTTATTGGCATGACTCATGGAAACACTTTCAAAAAAGCGATGGATTGAATATTTATCGTAACATCATAAGATATTTGGTGCGGGTCTTTCGGCCTGTCAAAAATTCATCATTTAGACTTAGCTGGGCTCAATTTACAATAAGTTTCCTAGCTTCATCCTAAACCCGCGGTAAAGGAAGATGTTCATGTCATCAGCTGTAAAATTGATTGCATCTACGGGAATGAATGCGGTGCTACAGGAGTTGTTGCCTATTTATGAGGCTCAGACGGGAAACTCTATTATCTTAAGCTGCAACTCAAGTAATCTAATTATGGAGCGTCTGGACTCTGGTGAAACTGCTGATGTAATTTTATTAACGAGAGATGCTTTGGAGGCATTGGCTGAACGAGAGATTGTGATGACAAACAGCCTTGTAAATTTAGCTAAATCTGGCGTTGGTATTATTGTCAAGGCTGGAGCAGAACATCCGGATATTGCGAGCGTATCTACGTTTCGACAAACGCTAGAATTAACTAGATCAATTGCACATACAACTGCTGGAGCAAGTGGCATTTACTTTACTGAGTTAGTTCAGCGGCTGGGTATTAGGCAGATGGTTAGGGCAAAATCTATTACACAGCCTAGCGGTCGTATTGCAGGTTTAGTTGCGAGTGGTAAGGCCGCAATAGGTATACAGCTGGAGAGTGAGTTGATCGGTATGCCAGGGGTTGAATACGTAGGGCCGCTACCAAGAGCGCTGCAGATGGAAATTGTATTTGCAGTAGGTATTTTTTCGCAATCTACAAAGATAGAGTGTTCTGCAGATTTGATTCATTTTTTGTGTAGACCGAAGTATGCTGCGTTTTATTCTAAGAATGGTATGCATTTTGTTGGTTAATATTATTTAACCTCAGGATAAAACCATGACTGTGCCTGCTATGAATCTCTCAAAAACTTACAATTACGTAATTGCTATAAATAGCGTAGTTATCAGCGTCATAAACTAAGATTTCTTATTGGGATCAAATTTTTTGGCTATGAAAATACTTATTTACGGGAGCGATGTAATTGGTAGTAATCTTGGAGGTATGCTTACCAAGCATGGTGAGTATGTCACTTTGTTGGCAGCAGATTTAGTTTTAGGGGCTATAAAAAAGCCCTTGCACTCTNATGCAAGGGCTTAATTGTGACCTTGATTGCTATATTAGGCGGCTTGTTTGGCATCTACGTTAATCTCACGGCCGAGGCCAAGTGCTTCGTTGACTCTTGGCATGACCTCCTGCGCCATGAGTTCCATTGAACGTCTGCCTATCACTGGATCCACTAAGTCCATCCCAGCATAAACAATTTCACCAAACTCTCCAGCCTGTTCACGTAGCGCTAAGATTTTATCAACCACTTCATTTACAGTACCGCGAATTACTAGTTCGTCGATGATTCTGTCTAATGAAATATTCTCATCAGGCTCATCTTTATGAGTTTTAAAAATCACATGACGATTAGAAATCTTCATCTTCGTTAGCATTTGTTTATAGTAGTAGCGATATGGGCTATTGGCATCGTCGCCACCATAACTCTTTGCAATAGCGGAAGTATCACCAACAAAAACGGTACGTGCAACACGCCAATCTATAGGATTGGCTTTAACTCCAACGGATGCTTTACCTTCCGCATAATTATTCCAATGACTTGGTAGCCAATGATTCATTAAGAAGTTGGCAGACATTGGGTGAAAGTCTCGTTGGCCCATCGCAATGACGCCTTTAGAGAAGGGGGCAACAACAGTGCCAACGATCTCTGGATAGGGTTTTTGGTAGGGCTTCATTAAGTGGCCACGACCAATTTCGAGAACCATAGTTTCTTTAGTGCTGACTTTAAAGCGATTGTTTGGAAGATCAATGTTGTAAGGGGGTTCGCCAGCCCATATTGCCAAGATTACATCAATTGCTTCTGCAAAAAGTTTATTGCGATCTTCGCTAAGGATTCCAAGAGCTTCTGCATCCGATGCTAAGGCTCCAGGACTAATACCAAAGATAAAGCGACCTTTAGCAAGGTGATCAAACATTGCTGCTTGTGAAGCGATCAGGGTAGGATGGGCGTGCGATAAATTAGATGTACCGCTAGCTAATTTAATATTTTTAGTATGAAAAATCAGCGTTGCTAAAAACATCATGCTATTGGTGACGTTTTCAGCTTTGTCGGTTAGATGCTCTCCAATAAATGCATCATAAAATCCAAGGTCATCTGCATGAATAATGGTTTGTCGATCTTCGTGAAGCAGTTCAGTATTGTCCCGATGCAGTGGGTGCAAAGGCATCGTAAAGTATCCAAGTCTCATGCTTTATTCCTTAATGGTGAATGTTTTATTTATTCTGGCTTAATGCCGGCGCGCTTAATAATGCTTGCCCAGTTCTTAATTTCTTTGGTGATGTAGTTTTGGTAGTCGGCACTAGGTACCTTTGAGGGTTCCATGCCAATCTGATTGAGTCGACTAATAAAATTAGGATCTTTATTGGCATCAGCCATAGCACTTTCTAAATAGCTACTGACTTCTTTTGTAATGCCAGCAGGGGCTCCTAAACCAAGAAAAAAGCCCATTTGGTATCCAGAATACGTTTCAGCAATCGTTGGTACGTTGGGCCAGGCGTTATATCTAGTGGCTTCAGTCACTCCTAGAGCGTTTACTTTGCCGCCCTGGATTTGTGCCATTGCTGGTAGGTATTCCATGAAAATTACCTGAATTTGATTGCCGTAAAAATCCTGAATCGCATTTGTAATCGATTTGTAAGGAATGCCGGTGAGCTCAGCTCCCGTTTTTAATTTAAACAACTCTGCCGTAATTTGAGAGGAAGCGTTGTAGTAACCAAAAAATACTTGCCCCGGATTTGCTTTTGAAAATTTGACCAGATCTACAAGATTTTCAATCTTCGATTCTTTGCTTACTAAG
>TBL_comb48_EPIDRAFT_1001593_pt1 | contig 16474 bp, 14 predicted proteins | sample TroBogEpilimnion_37_FD_10681 | JGI IMG/M metagenome (IMG submission 10681)
TAGGGTAATGTATGGCAATTGAGCCAACCAAAATGTAAATTAGCGCGTCTAATAGAATGCTTGGAATAAGCATTATCCGTTACATTGAAACCAAAGTGACCATGAGAAAAGCGATACCTATTTTACTATGTGCTTTAAGTTTTTTATTAGCCAGCAATAAGGCAGCAGCCAGTCATGCAGCAGGTGCGGAAATATTGTATCAATGGTTGCATGATTCCACGTACCAAATTTATTTTAGATTTTATAGAGATTGCAGTGGTATAGAAGAATCGGCCACTGTTTCGGTATGTTATTCCAACACCTGCGATGGTGCGTATAATAACTTAACCCTTTATAAAGTTACAACAAGCGTAGCACCCGGTATAGCTAACGGCAGCGAAATAAGTACTGATTGCAGCAATTTGCAAACGACCTGCTCGACCCCGGCGGGGCAATTACCCGGTTTTAGAGTTTGGGTATATACGGGAAATGTTACCCTACCCACCAGATGCGACCATTGGATATTTTCGACCTCGATTATTGCCAGGAGTGGGAATATAACCAATATGTACAATGCACAAAGCGCCAACCTGCAAAGCATAGCTACGATAGATAATTTGAATGCACAGGGTAACACCTCACCTTTCTTTTTATCATTTCCTTTGGCGTATCGTTGTAATAATATACCCACGCAAGAGAATTGGTCGGCCTTTGATATAAATAACGATTCGTTGGTGTACTATATGATAGCGCCATTGGGAGGTTCGGGTTGCCCCCCGTCTATAGCAAATATTCCATTGAGTAACGATAACCCTGCCTACAATTTTACGAACAATCCATTTCAGACCCATAATACCTTTAGTTGTGACAGTAATAGCGGCATGCTATCGTATACACCGATAGGCGTGCAAAGCGGGGCGATTACCATGCGTATTGATGAGTATAGGAATCAGCATAAGATAGGATCGGTCATGCGCGATATGCAGATGAACGTATTGAATTGCGGAAACCAAGGTTATTATGCGCATATAGATTCGGCGCACCATTTGGTGAACTGCTATTATTCGGTAACACCCGATACCCTAATGACTTACCCAGGGAATGCAGTGCATTTTGACATAACTAGCACCGGGCAACCTATAAGTGATAGTGTGATGTTAATGGCTTACCCTGTGGGATTGGCATCTTATACCTTTAACGTGCCCAATAATGGCAAGGGTAAAGACACGGGTACATTTTCGTACATTTTTAGTACTAATGAAATAGGTTTAAACCAAATAGATTTTAAGGCTACCGACCATACTTGTGCGGGATTGCCTATGGTGCTTACCACAACACGCACGGTATATGTGCGAGTGTTGCCACCCCTAAACAATGCGCCATGCAATAGTTTTGCATGGGGAAATGTTATGGCTGACAGCACCGATATTGGCATGTTTAAAATAGGTAATTATGTATTTGGTGCCGGTGGTAGCACATTAAATAATGCGGCAGCCACTATGCAATATTATACGGTACCTGACACCTTGCAATTGGCTGTAGACAGCTCGTATAAATTATTGGTGAGTGAAATAGTGCGGACAAGTACAGATGCGGCGGCTAAGTTGACCTTATGGATGGACCTGAATCAGAATGGGGTTTATGACAGGCCAAATGAGTTGTTGTGGACGAATTATATTTACCCCGGACATGATACAGCAAAATTACTGTTTAACATGCCGGGCAATGCTGTGGCTTTAGGTGGGAATATACATGGCAGATTNATATTGAATAACAATACCGGATTTAATGGTCCATCGGATACGGCATGTGGCAATTATGCATCGGGTGAGACGATGGATTTTGTAGTTAGGTTTCATGCGAATACGAATAGTATAAACAGTGTTAATAGCTGCCATTACCAAGCAGTGGTGTATCCTAATCCTGCACAAAAGCAGTGTACATTAAGTGTAAACAATGTTACGGAAGTACATAGCCTAAAAATAAGTGTGAGTAATATGGCAGGACAATTATTATGGCGCAGTGATATGAGCGACATAGGAAGCAATTATAGACAAAATATAGACCTTAGTGCATTTGCCCCGGGATTGTATGTGATAACAACTGAGGCGGATGGAGTGAGGGTATATAATAAATTAGTTATTGAGTAAACCTTATTCGGCAATTAGATTGCAAAACTGAAATTGGTTGCCATTGAACAAGCCCATATCGCTTAGTTTAAGAGAAGGGATAACCAATAAAGCCATGAAAGATAAAGTCATGAAAGGAGCGGGCAATGTGCAGCCCAGTGATTTGCAGGCTGTATTTATTTGCGTATACTTTTCGGCAACAGTTGCGGCATCGTGAGTACTCATTAAACCTGCAACAGGCAAAGGAAGCGTATGAATTGCCCCTTGAGCATCTAGAGCTGCAATACCCCCTTTAGCATTAATGAGCGCTTGTGCGACCTGATACATACTTTCATCATCGCAACCGATAACTATAAGATTATGGCAATCGTGTGCGACAGTGGAAGCGAGTGCGCCATGTTTGAGTGTGAAGTTTTTGATAAAACCAATAGCAATAGGTTGATTGGGAGTATAGCGGTTAATGACTGCGATTTTAAGGATATCGTTTTGAGTATCGCTTACTATGAGGCCGTTTATAATTTTAGCTGGTAAAAGCAATTGGTTGGTGATTAGTTGACCCGGGATGGCCTGGATGACCCTAATGCTTGCTGAAGGCTTAGAACAGGGCACTTTAAAACAATCGGGACTATTTATGATGCAATTGAACTGATTTATAATTTGCTCTTGAGGAGGATTAAATAAAGCAGTGCCATGAGCAGCAACGGGAACGCCATTGATATAAGTATGGAGTACCTGAAAATCTGTAAGCGAATTAACGATAATGAAATCGGCGGGCTCGCCAAGCCTGAGCAAGCCTACGGGCAAATTGTAATGAAGTACCGGATTTACACAAGCAGCCTGCAAGACATTAAATAAGTTGTAGCCATTTTCAAGAGCGCGTAAAACCAATTGATTGATATGCCCTTTTAATAAATCGTCGGGGTGTTTATCATCGGAGCAAAGCATGACCGAATTGGGGTGGCTTTGTATGAGCGAACAAAGGGCATTAAAATTTTTAGCAGCACTACCCTCGCGTATGAGGATTTTCATACCGCAGTGAATTTTATGTAAAGCCTCATCTAAGGTAAAACATTCATGATCGGTGGAGATGCCGGCGGCGGCATAAGCCATGGCGTCAGCGCCATTTAGACCGGGGGCATGACCATCTACCGGTTTGTTGAACTTATGTGCTGCAGCGATTTTAGCCAGCACCTCATTATCCTTGGACAAAACACCGGGGTAGTTCATCATTTCGGATAAGTACCAGATATCATCCATTTCCATGAGCATTTCCGTATCGACCGCATTGATGGAAGCGCCGGCAGTTTCGAAGTGCGTGGCGGGTACACAGCTTGGAGCGCCGAAAAATATTTTAAAGGGTACTTTTTTGCTATTATCTATCATGTATTGAATACCGGAAAGGCCCATGACATTAGCAATTTCGTGCGGATCGGATACCGTGGCCACAGTGCCATGCACCACTGCTGCTGCAGCAAAAGCAGCGGGTAACAGCATAGCACTTTCGATATGCACATGAGCATCTATAAAGCCGGGTAAAATATAGTTATTGCCGGCATTGGGGCACTCTTTAATATTTGCAATTTTGCCGTTTTGAATCAGCAGCTCTGCACCGTAAATTCTTTTTTGCCACACATCTACCAACTGACCTTTAATTAATAAATCACTCATTGTTATGAAGTTATATAGTTATAAAGATACAACCGGATACAACAATAATATGGTAAGCATTGGTGCCGTTATGAATATTAAAAAATATGCCTCATATTTGCGTTAAGCAACTTGAAACTAGCAAACAAATACATGAGCATAAGAAGATACCTATGCGTATGCCTGATGGTATTTAGTTATGTAGGCGTGGAGGCACAAGCCACGAGTGGTGCCAATCAGAATGTGGCATTGACCCTATCTAATGCCATTGCGATAACCTTTGCATCGGGCAATAGTACCAATGGATCGACTATAACGATACCATTTTCCAATGTTGTACAATTTTCGAATGGCAATGAAGCGGATGCGATACAACCCTTATTAAAAGTACAATCGAATAAAAGCTTTAACGTGGCGGTAAGTTCATCATCGGCCAGTTTTACTTATAGCGGGCCGGTATCACCTGCGCCTGTGATGCCCGTAAATAATATATTATTTATGGAGGTAACGAGTAATAATACAGGAGGTGCTGTAAATTCACAATATTGGAATGAACATTATGGAAGCATAAGTACAAGTCCTGTAAACATAATAACCGGTGGATTAGCAGGCGGGAACCAAACCTTTAATGTAGAATTTCAGGCGACACCCGGGTTTAATTACCCCGGCGGTGTATATACAGTAAACATTATATTTACAGCTACACAACTTTAGTGTGGCGTGGTTTATGCATTGATATAGAAACAAAACACCTCGCCCGGGCCGTGGACACCTACGACAAGCGTTTTTTCGATATCAGCAGTGCGGCTGGGGCCAGTATTCAGATTAATCATGGAAGGCAATTTATCGCCATATTTTTTCTTTAACCCATCTAATGCATCTTCGATATCATTTACAACTTGACCGGCGTAAGCAATGATGATATGTACCGGATAAAAGACCGATGCAGTGCGGCCCATAAACTGTTTACTACTTAAAAATACAGAGCCAGTGCGCGCCACTAAAGTTTCGCAATCTGTGATGCAAGCATCAGCGTTTTCGATGGCCGGGTCGGCCAGTTGAATAGCGGTGAACTTATTATTTTGAAACAATTGCAGTGCGTGCCTATCGGAGCACAGCACCTTTGACCAAGCGCGGCTTTCGCAGAGTGTGGCCATATTATCTAGAAAAATTTGTTCGTTATCGCAATAGACGAATTTGCCACCCAATTGAATAAAAGCAGCAGCAAACTGTTCTTCGGGGCTATTGGCATCGTGGGTAAAAACTTCTTTCTTCAACTCTTTCTCTACATCGGGATAAGGAATTGGGAGCGGATGTTCGTTTAATCCTTTTCTAATTTTACTTAGAATATTCTCTCGTGATTTTGAAGTTTTGAACGTTTGCATTTGGTAAAATTTCCGATATAAAAGTAGGTAAAAAATATGGTAAGCTAAAGCCGCCGGTTGCGGAGAGCCCCATAAAAAACGCCCCATTTAAGGGGCGTTTTAGATTAAGCTATTGGCGTAATATTTTCGGTACCTGTATTAGCGATAGGAGGGATACCTTCATTGGGGCTCATTTCCTCGAAAGGACGTTTGCCTATGAGGCGTTCCAAATCATCTTTAAACAGTACCTCTTTACTTAATAATTCTTTAGCCAGAGATTTAAGAGCATCCATGTGGACACGCAACAATTCTTTAGCGCGTTCGTATTCGGCAGCAATAAGGATACGTAATTCCTGGTCGATCATTTTAGCAGTTTCTTCGGAGTAAGGTTTGGTCATGTTATACTCTTGTTGCGTATCGTGATAAGAGACATTACCCACTTTATCGTTCATACCATAAATGCTAATCATAGAGAAAGCCATTTTGGTAATACGCTCTAAATCGTTTTGAGCACCTGTGGAGACCTCGCCAAAAATCAGCTCTTCGGCGGCGCGGCCTCCAAAAAGCGCAACGATTTGATCGCGCATTTGATCGAGCGTATAGAGATATTGTTCTTTGGGTAAGTATTGTGCATAACCTAAAGCGGCCACACCACGAGGCACAATAGATACCTTTACTAAAGGATAAGCATGTTCGAGGAACCAGCCACAAACCGCGTGACCTGCTTCGTGGTATGCGATTACCTTTTTTTCTTCGGGGCTAATAATTTTATTCTTTTTTTCGAGGCCACCGATAACCCTATCGATAGCATCGTTAAAGTCGCTCATATCAACTTCGGCCTTGCCTTTACGAGCGGCTATTAGCGCGGCTTCGTTGCAAATATTAGCGATATCGGCACCGGCGAAGCCAGGAGTTTGCACTGCCAATTTATGAATATCGAGGTCGTTTGATTTTTTGATAGGTTTAAGATGCACCTCAAAAATCTTTTCGCGGCCTTTAACATCGGGGATATCGATACTAATTTGCCTATCGAAGCGACCCGGGCGTAGGAGCGCAGTATCCAGTACATCGGGGCGGTTGGTAGCCGCTAAAACAATGATACCACTATCGCCGCTAAAGCCATCCATTTCGACCAGTAATTGATTGAGGGTATTTTCCCTTTCATCGTTGCTCATGACCACATTTTTACCCCTTGCGCGGCCAATAGCATCAATTTCATCGATAAAGACAATACAAGGAGCTTTTTCGCGAGCCTGTTTAAACAAGTCTCTTACACGGCTAGCGCCCACGCCTACAAACAGTTCGACAAAATCGGAGCCGGACATAGAGAAGAAAGGTACTTGAGCCTCGCCTGCAACAGCCTTAGCCAAAAGCGTTTTACCAGTACCCGGAGGGCCTACTAAAAGAGCACCTTTAGGAATTTTGCCACCGAGGGCAGTATATTTTTTAGGATTTTTAAGGAAGTCGACAATTTCCATTACTTCGACCTTAGCCTCATCGAGTCCGGCCACATCGTTGAAAGTGATATTAACACGCGTACCTTTTTCGAATAATTGGGCTTTGGATTTACCAATATTGAAGATACCACCTGCACCACCGCCTGCGCCACCGGCGCCCATCTTCCTAAAAATAAGGAACCACATGGCCACCAGAATAATAAGCGGTAGGAATAAGGAATTTAATAAAGAATGTAATAAATCGCCTTCCTTTTTGTAGTTGATACGGATGTGCTGGTTAAGCGGTAAGTTTTGTTGAGCATCCTGCATATTTTTTTCGAATTGCTCAACAGAGCCGATATTGAAACGAAAAGCGGGAGTAGGATTTTTTTCGCCGGTAAGCGAAGGCGTTTTGGTATTAGGTTGCGCTTCGGCAGCGGTGCCTGACTTGAGGAAAACACGAACTTCCTCGTTATTTACGACATCAACATACTCGACCTTACCTTGTTGTAAGTAGTTGGAATAAAAGTCTTGAAAGCTACTATCTTTAATACCTGCATTAAAGCTACCGGAATAAATATTTATGGCAAAGATGGCCAATAGTATTAAACCGTAGATCCAATAAATATTGAAGCGTGGGCCTTTTTTAGGCGTTTGGTTTTCGCTTCCCGGCCTGGATGGTGGCCTTTGTTTATTATCTTCCATTTTATTAATTAAAACTTTTTTAGCTCATTAAAATTATTGATGTTCCATTTGGTCGGCATCGGCCCAAAGACTTTCGAGATTATAAAATTTTCGGTGATCTTTTTGGAATATATGTATGACAACATTTACATAATCCAATAGGGACCATTGGTCTCCGCTTTCGGTATGGAAAGGTTTTTCGGTACATTCCTTTTGCACTTCAAACTCGATATTATCTTTAATTGCCTTAACTTGGGTATGTGAGCCTGCTTCGCAAAGGATAAAAAAATCGGCCACTGCTTCGTCTATTTTTCTAAGATCGAGCGAGATGATATTATTACCTTTTTTATCTTTAATTGCGTTTAGGATGGTTTTAAAAAGTTTGCTGTTTCTGTTAAGGCGAGTTAACGACTTTTTGCGACCTTGTAATGCAGTAATAGTTTTCTCCAAATTATTGGCTATGTATTTTTAAGTTTGGTAATATCTTTACAATTCAAACAAATTTAGGAAATCTTTTGTCACTAAACATTAAGAGTTTACTTGAAGCCCCTATTATTGAACTTGATACTATAGATAGTACCAATAATTATGCCATGAGGTTAATAGATGCTGATATGGCACAGATTGGCCTGACAATAGTGGCCAATACCCAAACAGCCGGTAAGGGGCAGCGTGGAAATATATGGCAGGATGATGGTAGCGATTGTATATTAATGAGCATTATAAGCCAGCCCAGGGCCAATTTAATGCAACAATTTGCATTTAATGCAGGAATTACGAATGCCATAGCCAGTGTTATTGAGGAGATTGATGAGAGATTAGCGGTACATATTAAATGGCCTAATGATATTATTATAAATGACAAAAAGTCAGCCGGCATTTTAATTGAGAATATGATAAGAGGACATGAATGGCTGCATGCTATTATAGGTATAGGTGTAAATTTAAATAACTATATAGATAGCAAGAAGTTGCCATTTGCCACCAGTTTAAAAATGGAATTGGGGCGTGACCTTAATAAAAGTGAGATTTTAAGTGGTTTAAGAGAACGGATACTGGCTGCCAGCGCTGAGGAAATGGTTGTAAATAAGAACATTGAAGCATATAATAACTATTTATTTGGAAAGGATAAGTGGCAGGAGTTTAGCCATGGTAATGAGCATTGGGAAGCCCAAATAATTGGAGTAAATATGGACGGTACTTTAAAAGTAAGGCTTGAAAATGGAGTTGTGGAAAATTATGTGCATGGCAGTGTGCAATGGGTATGGAAAGCATAAAAAAAAGGACACTGAATAGGGTGTCCTTTTTTTTATTTTACAAAGAGATTTTTGTTTTTGTTTGTTAGTGGTTTGTTTGTTGTGTTTGTTTGTTGTTTGTTCTCTTTGTTTGTTTGTTGACTTTGCCTGTTTAGTTTAGTTTGTTTGTTTGTTCTCTTTGTTTGTTAAGCTTTTGTTTGTTTAGTTTAGCTTAGTTTGTTGTGTTTGTTTGTTAAGCTTTTTGTTTGTTTAGTTTAGCTTAGTTTGTTGTGTTTGTTTGTTAAGCTGGTTGTTTGTTTGTTTAGTTTAGTTTGTTGTGTTTGTTTAGCTTAAGCGAAGTTTGTTTGTTTAGTTAGCTATTATATAAGTTTAAATTTGAGCAGATCGCCATTGATTAATGTGACATTAAGAATGGTGATATAAGCCTTGCGTTTGGTTTCGCATTTGGCGACCAAGCTATTTTTTTTAACCCAATACACCATTTGAAACAGATGCTTACTTTTTACGAGAAGTACAATTTCCTGAGCAGTGTTAAGCAATTCGATTTCGGTATTTAATTGGGCGAATTGATTGGTTTGAATGTTAGTTAAAAAAGAAGTTAGAAAATTTTGGCTTAATGATTGTTCACCTTCTTCACGAAATTCCTCTTGATTTATTAATGCAGCATTATTGTTTAACATAACACCAATTGAATTATTTGTATTTGCCATTTTAATTTTAGTATCTAAAAAATTTACTGAACTAGCTATCATCGTTACAATTTCGATTTAGTATATGCCAAAACGGTGCCAAGATTTTTAAAAGCTATAAAAGCTAGTAAAATCAATATTTATTATATTTTTTAATTATATTAATTATTCCAAATTACGGAATAACAGATGGAGATTTGGAAAAAAAGGACAGATACATAATAAGAATATCACATGCCAGAGCCTGACATTCCGATAAGACTAGAAAGCAAACCGGCTATTATTAAAGATGAGAAGAGGTATTAGTGCGTAAAACTTTAATTTGGGATAAGACCTCGTTAAGGACAGCAGTCACCTGATTAAAGTTTTGGGAAATAAGCTCGCTGTTGGCGGGATTATCCTTAAGCGATTCGAGGAAAAGAATATTAGCATTAACGGAGCCGATACCCATATTCATTAAAGCGGGTTTAATGCGATGGGCAATGGCAGCTATGCCATTTAAATCGTTATTGGCGATAGCAGATTCTATTTGCCCGAGGCTGTTAGGAATTTCGGAGAGGAAGAGATCGAGCATACGATTGAGGAAATCGTCATCGCCTCGGCTGATTGATTTAAGCTTATTGAGGTCGTACAATTTAGCGTTAGCCATGCCGGAAGCAGTTTGTAGTTCGGAGACATCCAGTTTACGGCCTAACCAAATTGCGGCAGTATTTACCAAAATTTCCTCATCGAAGGGTTTGGTAATAAAATCGTTCATGCCAGCTTTCAGGCAGCGTTCTTCTTCCTTTTTAAAAGCATTTGCAGTTAGGGCAATGATTGGAATATTAGGGTCTAAATTTTCGCGAATGAACTTAGTAGTTTCCAGACCATCTTTAACCGGCATTTGGAGGTCCATTAGAATGAGGTCGAATTTAGATTGGTTGAAGCGATCGATAGCAATGCTGCCATCTTCGGCTTCGACTACATCGGCGCCGTATTGGGATAGAACAGTAGAAGCCAGCAATCTATTCATGTCATTATCTTCTACCAAAAGGATTTTCTTACCCTTTAAAATCATGGTATCGACACTTGTTTCTTTTGCTGCCGGGAGATCATGGGCTGTGCCCTTTGGAAAGGTGATTATAAAAGAGATTTGCGTACCGATATTTTTACGACTATTAACAGCTATTTCGCCACCCATAAGCTCGATCATTTGCTTACTGATGGTCATACCGAGGCCTGTGCCACCGAATTTACGCGTAATACTTTCATCTTCTTGTCGGAATTTCTCGAACAAATGCGTAAGAAATTCCTTGCTCATGCCGATACCCGTATCTGTTACTGCAAATTTTATTTGTTGAAAATTTGTATTATCCTTTAGGAGCGTACATTGGAGTAAAATATTACCCTGTTCGGTAAACTTAATGGCGTTGCTTAAAAGATTGATAAAGATTTGATTGAGGCGATAGGGGTCGCCGATTAAGATACTATTTATACCGCTATCGAAATCGAAATTTAGTGAAAGTCCTTTTTCTTCTGCTTTATGTTTAAGCACATATATGGCATTAGAGAGGACATTTTCCAATTTAAAACCAATATACTCGAGTGTAATTTTACCTGCTTCTATTTTAGAAAAATCGAGTAAATCGTTGATGATAACCAAAAGATTATTGGCAGCATTTTGGATAGTTTCGAGATAAAACCTTTGTTGTTGTGCTAAAGTAGTTTTGGCTAATAAACGACCGATACCCAGCACGGCATTCATTGGCGTTCTGATTTCGTGGCTCATATTTGCCAAAAATATTTCTTTGGCTTTGGTGGAATGTTCGGCATCGGATTTAGCTTTTCGCAATTCAATTTCCAGCAATTTTTGCGGTGTGATATCGAGGTGGATTCCGATTGAGCCTTTAAAATCGCCATTGATATCGAATACCGGAGCACCGCTGATGAGCCACCATTTGACTTCGCCTCGTTTATTTCTTACTTGAATTTCGTAGGCATCTGAAATATTTTCTTTACGTTTTCTATTAACCTCGATATTTTTTTCGTGCTTAGTATCTTGCATAAAAAGCGCTGCAGCATTATTGCCAATAAGTTCATCCACTTCATAGCCACTCATTTCGCAGAAGCTCGGATTGGCATAGATGATTTGTTCATCGGGGTTAACCTCGAGCAAACCGAGATTCATGTTTGCGATGATATTGCGATATTTTTCTTCGCTTTTTTTGAGTTCTTTTTCGGCATTAATTCTTGCAGTAATATCTTGCGAGAAAGCAATTACATAAGGTTCGTCTACATTATTGGTAACTAAATAGTTTTGGTACAGGAGGTAAACCTTGCGATTATTTTTGGCTAATGCCACCATGATACCTTCTGACTTGCCCGTTTCTTTAATATCTTTCAAGTAGACCCTATCGAATTCGTATTTTTTATCGGGTGGTAATAGGTCGGAAATGGAGGAACCGATAAGATTATGAATTGGGAAACCCAGTACACTTACAGCAGTATTATTTGCATCCATGATAATACCATTAAGATCATGGATACAAATTAGNGCCAAGCTATAATCAAATATACTTTTGAAACGGGCTTCGCTATGTTTGAGTTGCTCTTCGAAAGCCTTACGGTCGGAAATATTTATGCCGTAGCCAATAACCATTTCGAGATTATTATGAGCATCCATAACCGGAAACAACTTGCGGAGGTGAAATTCCTTTTCGCCTTTTTGGTTGATTAAAGTTTCTTCCCAATCGCGTTGTGTGCCGGAGGCGACTATTTCATTGAACAGTCGGCTTCTATCCTCGGCAATTTGTGGATTTCTGTTGCGGTAAGCGCAATATTCATGATCGGTTTTACCGATTACCCATTGTCTTACATTTTCATCTTTAAAAGCTACAGGATTAGCGTATAGGTATCTATGATTTTTATCAAAGACAGCTATATCTGCAGGCATTCTGTTTAATATCTGTTCGTAAAAATCTTTTTGTTTATTAAGATCATTTTCGTGTTGTTTTTCAGAAGTAATGTCTGCATACATCCACAAATGGCCTTTATATTCGTCATCAACAAAAATTGGGATATAGTCGCGGCTTAGGATACGACCATCTATAAGCTCTAGGATATCGCCAAGACGTTTTTGCCTTTTAAGGAGTAAGTCTTGAATAATTTCGATAAATTCTTGAGGTTGTTTAAATAAATGTTTGCTTTGTTCGGCAGAATTTTCGCAATTGGAGCCCAGTAATTGTTGCGGAGTGGCAGGGATATTAAAAAATTGACAAAAGGCATTATTGACCAGCAGGATATTTCGGTTTTCATCTTCGAGTAATACGGCATTTTGTAAATTAGAAATAATTAAGGCCAGCCTGTTTGAAATATCTACTAACTGAGATTCGCTATTTTTTAATACTTTGGTTTGTTCATTTACTTTGGTTAAAAGATCTTTAATATCGCTATTGGTAATTTCTTGTGTTTTTATGACATGTAATAAATCGATAACTGCATCATGAATTGGAAAATCCTTAATGGTGAGGTTATTTTCCTTTACTGCATTCATGGAGTTGAACCAAGGTGAGCCAATAAATAGGAGTGTATTATTTTCGTGAGCTTGTAATTGACCACGAAATGAAAGTTGTGCGGGTGAGTTGAGTTGAAATATAAGTAATTCGTTTTGAAGGCCTAAAAAACTCCGGTAGTTAGGATTTAAAACTTGAGGGCGTTTAAGTGTAAAATACTTTAAAAAGGATTCGTTAGTTTTTATGGGTACGAGTTTATTGATGCTATCGCCAGAAGATATAATATTGAGATTTGCATCCATTAAAATATAAAATGGAAACAGCTGATTAAATTTCTCTTGATTAAAAACAAAGGTACCCATGGCCATTAATTTTTACCAACTAACATTAAAAATATCGTGATCGCATTCTGGAGATTTTTGAACAATATAATTAATATTTGCGTCAACCTTATACAATTTAGCCAAGCCTGATAGGAGGCCTCTAACAAATTCTTGCAAGCCTACCCTACTTGAGTAATAGTGCACATTCATGCCGGAATCCGTAATATCGGAAACCTGAAATTCGGGTGGATTTAGATTAGGATACATGAGCATGATACGATTGTGGAATACCGGTAAGTTGGTTAAAAATTCCTTTAGGGAATTACCGCCGGCTTCCATGAGAGAGCCATATTTTTGCTTACCGGTGTGGAGGACCCAATATTCGCCAAAAGCATTAAGGACTTGTGCAATTGGGATTTGGAGTTCGACAGAAGCGGCTTGAGCCAGGTTATAAGTTATGGCATCGTCGTAGGGTTCGTTGCTTATAAAAAAGTCTTCTTGAACACCGCTACGTTGTTTTACCGCATCCCATTTATCTTTACCGAATCCGGAAATGATCATTTCTTCGATGGCTTTATTTACAATTCCGTACATGAAAATTGAAATTTAAATTATTATTTCTTTTTCTTGAATGAGTTTATAAATTGTTGATTTACCGATATCCAATTTATCGGCGACCTTAACCACATTGTTATCATATTTTTTTAAAAAAGACTGAATAATATCGATGGTATAGGCCTTTAAAGATTTTTCTTGTTGCATAAATTGGGAATTAGCCGATACGGAATTGAAGGTAATATCATCCGGAGTGATTTCGTTATTGGAGCACATGACTGCAGCCAGATCGATAATAGCTTTAAGTTCGCGAACATTACCCGGATAATTGTAGCTCATTAATTTATCTTTGGCTTTAGGGGAAATATTTACCGAGGGCATTTTATTTTGCTTACAAAATTCGGTAAGAAAATGTTTAGCTAATATTAAGATATCATTTCCTCTTTCGCGGAGAGGAGGCAATTCGATAGGGAGACCAATGACCCGATAATAAAGGTCTTCGCGAAAGTTACCGTTTTTAACTTCGGAGGCGAGGTCTTTATGCGTGGCAATAATTATTCTAACATCGAGTGTAACTTTTTCGTTGCCGCCAACACGCACCAGTTCGCGTTCTTGAATAACACGTAATAATTTGCTTTGTAGGCTAAGGTCTAACTCGGCTATTTCATCTAAAAAAATGGTGCCGTGGTTAGCTTCTTCGAATTTGCCTGCTTTGCGAGCCTGAGCGCCGGTGAAGGCACCTTTTTCGTGGCCAAACAATTCGCTTTCGATTAATTCTTTAGGAATTGCGGCCATATTTACGGCTACTAAATTTTTCTTTTTTCTTTCGGAGTTATGATGGATTGCTTTAGCTACCACCTCTTTACCAGTGCCGGTTTCGCCGGTGATGGAAACATTAATATTTGTTTTTGCGGCCTTTTCGATTAGAGTAAATATTTTTTGCAGCGCGGGGCTATTACCTTTTATGAGGTTGCTAAAATCGTATTTATGACCTAATTCTTCGCGGAGGTGTTCTACTTCTTGTTTTAAGGAAACATGTTCGCGTATGCGGATGATAGCATTCCACAAAAGATCTTTTGTATTATCATCTTTAACGAAATATTCGGTTGCGCCGGCTTTAAGCAGTTCTACAGCAGTTTTAATATCTTCTTGAGCGCTGATGATAATAACGGGGATATTAGGATTGATTTTTTTTATTTTTTTCAGGACTTCATCGCCATTACCATCAGGGAGTTGAAAATCGAGCGTGATGAGGTCGGGTTTTTTATTAAGATTAGCTAAGCAATCTTTAGCGTTGGTGAAACGGGAGATGGAATAATCGGGATTCATGGAGAGATAGTATTCAAGAATCTCGCCATACCAAGGATCATCATCTACAATAAAAATCGAAAATTTTTCCATAGTTCGGAATATATCCAAAATAGATAATAGTTGTTAAAGTTAATAGGATGTTGGAATATATTTTACTAACGAATTGTTATTCCCTTTTTTGGAAATATTTTCCATTTTTTGAATCTTATATAATTTTAAATATTTGTATTTAATTGATTTACAGTAAATTGATACAAACGGTACAATTATTGCTATTATAAAACAAAGTCCGAGGTATGTATAGTAATAAGAGGTTAAAAATATTTATTGTTGATGAAGACCCAATAATACGGGAGCTTTACAAGCAGTATTTATTTAATATGGGCTTTACCTATGTAGATGTATTTGAGAACGGTTGGCAATGCTTTGAGCAGTTACATAAAAAGCCTGACATTATCATATTGGATTATGACGTGCCCCCTATGGATGGCTTAGATATATTAAAAAAAATTAAAAGAATGCATCCGGGCATTTATTTAGTTTTTACGACATCGAACGAAAACCGTCAGTTAATTGACAATGCTTTAAAGTATGGCGCTTTTGATTTTATAATTAAAGGCGAGATGGATGAGCAAACCTTGCCACAGGTAGTCAATAAAATTACTATGGCCATTAATACCGTGAAACGCAATAATGATTCCTTCATGAAAATTTTGAATTTGTTTTAATGCTTGTTAAATAAGCAGTTGAAGCAGAAACAATAAATACAATTTAATTTACGGATAGTGAATTTGGGGGCAAATGCGCCTTAAGAATTTATATGCTTATAAAATTTAATTATTGCTGAAGTGCCATTTGTGGCAGATATTTAAGCCCTAATTAAAAGACAGATTGATGAAGCATATAGCATTAATGTTTGTAGGGATATTAATAGGTTTGCAAGTAGCTGCGCAAAACGGCTTAATAAGCGGGCTGGTTAAGGATAAAAATACACAAGAAAACGTAATTGGCGCAACAGTAAAGCTATTAGGAACTTCTATTGGAACAGTAACCGATACCAATGGCAGATTTAGATTTACTGCAGTACCGGCGTTGACTTATAATATTGAAGTGAGCTATATTGGTTATGAAACCAATACCATTTATAATGTAGTAGTATCTAGTGGAAATGAGCAAGTGCTAACCATTGAAATGGTTGCAAGCACTTCTAATGTATTGAAAGAGGTAACTATAAAGCGCGACCCATTTAAGCATAATGCAGAGACCCCATTATCGATACAGAATTTATCGGCGCAGGAAATAAAGAGCAATCCCGGGGGTAATTTTGATGTATCGCGAGTGATACAAGGATTTCCGGGAGTGGGTGGTACATCGGGATCTGTTGGGGGATATAGAAACGACTTGATTATAAGAGGAGGTGCACCGAATGAGAACGTATATTATTTGGATGGCATAGAAGTACCTGTAATAAATCACTTTGCTACGCAAGGCTCGGCGGGCGGGCCTACGGGGATTATTAATTTATCTTTTATAAGAGAAGTAGATTTGTACACCAGTGCATTTCCTGCGAAGTATGACAACCCATTGTCGGGGGTATTGCAATTACAGCA
>TBL_comb48_EPIDRAFT_1001595_pt1 | contig 16463 bp, 12 predicted proteins | sample TroBogEpilimnion_37_FD_10681 | JGI IMG/M metagenome (IMG submission 10681)
CCGATGCGTTCTTTTGTCTCAAGCATTACTCTATTTGAACTGCGATCATCAAAATTAAGTGAGAGAGAATTTTAATTATTTTTAATGTTACTTCTGTTCATTTGTACAACTTAATGAGCGGATACCAAAATTTTAACAGATCTGATGACAAACTCTTCTCAAACTTCAACCCCAATAAGTTGCCTTTCGAAAGTAACAAGAGAGAGAATCGTACGGCTTTCTATAGAACAGAACTCAAAACAAGCATGATGCCTGCTGCAGAAATCCCACCAGCGACTCAGAATCCAGAACCCCCATCTAATCTCTTCCAAGAAGAAAAGAGCCCCCAAGACGAAGAGAAATTATTCGGATTGTTTTATAAAGCGAGAATCATGACTAAGGAAGGCTTTCTACCTGCCTTCAAAGAAGAACCGGTCGCTTTTAAAAGTGATCTTCACACCATACCTAGGAAGACCGTATTACATTACCTCTCTTGGAAATATAGCGCAAGCGTTGAAAATTGGTTAAATAACATTCCTGGATTTGCCTTCTACGATCTTGCTGATGATCGGAATATCCCTCGTATGCTATGTGCGATTGAGCACAAAATAAATAATGAATGGAATAATTTAAATTTTGATGATTGTTTTTTAAATTTCATTAACTACAATGGAGTTTATTCTTCATTAAGATATTTTTTTTTAGATATTGCCAATGATGTATTATTTTTGGATTTTAACAAAGAATTAAACCAATTACATGATTCTCTTAGCACTAAAATAGATTTTATTAATGATATTCAAACCTCTCGCACGAACCAAAAAAACTCATCCTGTATGAAATCCCAAGCTTCTGAAGCTTTGAAAGCTACACCTAAAATTCAGATCAGCTTCGAAAAAACCTTAAATCCTATCACTTCTTGATAGAAGCAAGTGATCCACCAAGACTAAGGCTACCATCGATTCAAGGACCGGAATAGCACGTGGAACAATGCAAGGATCATGGCGACCTTTTTTAGCATTTTCAAGCACGGTTGAAGTGGGTTTAAAACCAACGCGTAAAATCAAAGGCTCACCTGTTGAAATACCTCCACGAATTCCACCGTAATGAGACCCATGGAGATCACGATGAAATACGGACCCCTCTGAGAGAGTAGCAAGTATGCCAGCACCCACCTCAAAGAAAACACTTGCTCCCACACCCATGAAAGCACAAGCAAAATCCGCTTTGAGTTTGTGAAATACCGGCTGTCCTAAAGCCTGAGCAACACCCACGACTCGTATTTCTGCAATACCGCCATAGCTATGCCCGTCTTTTTTTGCTTGAAGTAAAAGTTGCTCCACTTCCTTTTGTTGCACCTGTGATGGAAACCGAGCCACAAAAGCATCCGATGGATAAGCAAGAGGAAGCTTCAGAAGAGGAGCAATCTCTTCTTCTTCTACCTGCAAAGCACCAATCTGACGAGAAAATCCAATGATTTTCAGCTCAGGCAGTAGCTGCTTGAGAAGCATTTTGGCAATAGCTCCGCCAATCACACGAGAAAGTGTCTCACGTCCCGACGAACGACCACCTCCACGAAAATCACTGAGACCAAATTTATTCAACCATACATCATCAGCATGCCCCACCCGTGGTTTTTGAGCAATTTCCCCATAGTCCTTCGAGCGAGCATCCTGATTTCTTACTAAAACCGCAATCGGAGTTCCTAAAGTCTTCCCTTCAAAAACCCCACTTAAAACTTCTGGCTCATCCATTTCTTCCCGACCAGAAACAATACCAGAAACACCAGGCCGCCTACGCTCAAGCTCCTGCCTTAAAAAACGCTCATCCCATAAAACTCCGGCAGGACAACCATCAATCACTGCCCCCAACGCGGGACCATGGCTTTCTCCAAAAGTTGTCAGAACAAATTGATTCCCAAAAGAATTCGCACCACTCACACTTTGCCTCCACTGATCAATGCCATTGCCTAACCCCCACACTCAGATTTTTTCTGACTAAGCGCCTCTCGGAAAATTCTTTTTCATATACCAAGCTAGTAAGAAAACCTGGAAGCATCCTTCATGCTCGAAATGCTTTGAGAACCCGCGTCTCCGAGTCCATTCCCTCTGAGATCCAAGCTAACTATGCCCGTCATTTGAGAAATGCTCTGAGCCCCCGCATCTCGGATGGCATTCCAACTAAGATTCAGGGAAGTCAAGCCCTTCATTTGAGAAATACTCCGAGCCGCTTCCGATCCGATGTAATTACTGCTGAGATTCAAAGAGGTAATACTGTGCATCTGAGAAATGCTCTGAGCCCCTTCTGATGGAATATAATTATTTCTAAGATCCAAGTTCGTAATATTCTGCATGCGAGAAATACTCTGAGCCCCCTGAGCTCTGATTTTATTCCCGCTGAGATCCAAAGAGCGAACACCCTGTAACCTCGAAATACTCTCGGCTCCTGTATCTGCGATACGATTTTCTCCAAGATTCAAAATGACAATACCCTCCATTTGGGAAATGCTCTGCGCACCCTGATCTCCGATCCCATTACTACTAAGATCCAAGAAGGCAATACCCTTCATGTGAGAAATGCTCTGCGCACCCTGATCTCCGATTACATTCCAACTGAGATTCAAGCAACTAATACCCTTCATCTGAGAAATGACCCGAGCCCCCTCATCTCCCAAGCAATTTCTTCTGAGATCCAAAGAGGTAAGGCCCTTCATTTGAGAAAGGAACTCAAGCCCCTCGCACCCAATTTCAAGATTGCAGCCGAGACTCAAAGAAGTAATACCCTTCATGCGCGAAATGCTCTGAGCCCCAGCAGCGTGCAGCCAATTCATGCTAAGATTTAAGCAAGTGATACCTTGCATTTGAGAAATACTAGCGGCCCCCGCATCTCCGATACGATTCCAACCAAAATTCAACGAAGCAAGACCCTTCATGCGCGAAATGCTCTGAGCCCCCTGAGCTCCCATCTGATTGTAGCTCAGATCCAACGAAGTAAGACCCTTCATGCGCGAAATGCTCTGAGACCCCTGAGCTCCCATTTGGTTGTAGCTAAGATCCAAGTCGGTAATGCCCTCCATGCTCGAAATCCTCTGAGCTCCCAAAGCTCCGATTTGATTAGCACTCAGATTCAAATAGGTAAGCCCCTGCATCTGAGCAATCCAAGTAGCTCCCTGATCTCCTATCTGATTACTCCTGAGATCCAAGCAGGTAAGTCCCTTCATGCGCGAAATGCTCTGAGCCCCCTGCTCTCCCATTTTATTCCAGCTGAGATTCAAAGAGACAATACCCGTCCTGCTCGAAATCCTCTGCACACCCTCGTCTCCCAAATCATTCTTTCTAAGATCCAAGGTGCCATCCATGGAAGATGCGATTTCAAGATGACAGCCGGGATCCTTCCTACTCGAAATACTCTCAACCCCCTCTTCTTCCAGTTGACCGCAGTCGGTATCCATGCTTGAAATACTCTCAAACTCCTCATCCAATTGATTAAAACTCAGATCCAAATGGGTAAGCCCCTTCATCTGAGAAATAAGCTCGGCTCCAGCAGTCCCTATTTTATTGTAGCTAAGATCCAAGCTGGTAAGCCCCTTCATCTGAGAAATACTCTGAGCCCCCTCATCTCCGATTTGATTAGCACGAAGATCCAAATGGGTAAGTCCTTGCATCTGAGAAACCTGCTTCGCTCCTCCATCTCCTATCTGATTACCATGAAGATTCAAGCTTATGAGGCCCTGTATTCGAGAAAGATGAATCACCTGCTCAGGGTTTATTTGCATCCCACTTAAATCCAAGCTTCTAACGCCATTATCATTCAAATTCAAATGACGAATTCCCTGCATCTTAAAAACACACCGAAAACCAACTTTCCCTAGTTGATTGTGACTGAGATCCAATTCTACAAGCCCTCTCATACGAGCCATCAGAGAGACCCGCTCATCCGTCATTTTACTATGACTCAGGTCTAAGCTTGTAATATCGTTTTCGTTGAGATCAAGATTGACAAGTCCGTGCATTTTAAAAATAAGCTTCGCTCCAGCTTCTCCGATTTGATTACAACTGAGATCTAAGTCGGCAAGCCCCTTCATGCAAGCAAGGTACTTCGCTCCAGGATCTCCGATTTGATTAGCGCGAAGATTCAAATGAGTAAGTCCCTGCATCTGAGAAATCTGCTTCGCTCCTTCATCTCCTAACTGATTACCATGAAGATTCAAGCTTGTGATGCCCTGTACTTCAGACAGATGAACCACCTGCTCACGCGTCATTTGCATCCCACTGAGATCCAAAGTGCTGATGCCATTACCATTCAGATTCAAATGACGGATTCCCTGCATCTTAAAAACACACCGAAAACCAACTTCTCCTAATTGATTGTGACTGAGATCTAATCCTACAAGCCCTCTCATACGAGCCATCAGAGAAACCTGCTCATCGGTCATTTCACTGTAACTGAGATCTAAGCTTGTGATGGTGTTTTCATTGAGATCGAGATTGACGAGTGCGTGCATTTTAAAAATAAGCTTCGCTCCAGCTTCTCCTAGTTGATTACAACTGAGATCTAAATCGGTAAGCCTCTGCATGTAAGTAATATACTTGACTCCAGGATCTCCGATAGCATTCGCACGAAGATTCAACTGGGTAAGCCGACTCATCTGAGAAATACGCTTTGCCCCCCCATCTCCTATCTGATTGAAACCAAGATCCAAGCTGGTCAGCTCTCTCATCGTGACAATAGAATATAAACCCAAATCATCTATTCGATTGTGCCTGAGGTTTAGTCTTTTAAGACTTGGAGTTCCGAAAAAAGTCGAATCCCCCAAAGAACTGATCTGGTTTTCACTCAGATCAAGATCCTCAAGCCACTGCATTTGAGCAATTTTCATCCACCCTTCAGTGCTTACCTGATTGTTCGAGAGGTCGAGTTTTTTGAGCCCTCGTATTTCAGCAATAAAACCCACATCCGAATCCGTGATATACTGGCTTCTCAGAATGAGCACTTTCAACCTAGGAAAACAGGCTGTATCCGCGAAAAGATCACGTGTTGAAAGGATATCGCCATGCAGATCTGTAACTGAGTTAATCGATAACTCCTGAAGACCTGCAAGTAACCCCCCGAGAAGCTTAGGATCGATTTCCGAATGGGAGATCTCTAATTTTTGAATAGTTCCATCTCTTAAAAGTATTTTTGAAAGCTCAGCATGATGAACGGTGGTTTTGAAAATTTTCAAACATCCATGACTGAAATTCATTCCTGCTTGAGAACCAGAATGCATCGCAAGAGCGAAGCAACCACAGTATAAAAAAACCGCTAGACCCCAAAAAGCAAATTTCTTCATGCAAGAAGCTCTACTGCAAAAAGAGATTACAATCAATTTTTTAACGACTCTTTTTGAATCTTGGCAGTTTTTGATCTCAAGCGTCAGGGATCTTCTGAGACCCAAAAAATACATCGCCCCAGTCTTTCAACTCAAGCAATTTTCCTGAAATCAACCTTCACCAGAAGCAATGGTAGGCCCAGAGGGACTTGAACCCCCGACCCGTCCGTTATGAGCGGACTGCTCTAACCAGCTGAGCTATGGGCCTAAGAATACATCGTCAATGCGTACAGCATCAGAAAAGCCCTGTCAAGTGTACCTCACTTGGAAAAATAGATTCAACGTCCTTCTCAGCACCCCCTCTGGCTTCTTGGTACTTCACATCATCACCCCCCCCCACACAATAGAAGGAACCTCTTTCTGAAGCAGACAATCAACTTTATGGATTGCTTAAAAAAATTGCTTTTTTTTCATCTGAAAATTCAAAAAATAAGCTACAATGCTTTTTTAACCTGAAAGGAGGTGATGCATGCCAGGCATTATGATTCGAGACGGCGACTCTTTTGAAGCCGCTCTCAAAAAATTTAAAAAACAGTGTGAAAAGGCCGGAATCCTTTCAGAAGTTCGTAAGAGAGAAGCCTATGAAAAGCCTTCTGTCAAACGTAAGAAAAAAGCGGCTGCCGCAAGAAAAAGACTCGTAAAAAAAGGCGGACGCCCTGTAAGAATAGGTTAACTTATGAGGCAATCTTTGAGATTGCCTCTTTTCCAATCAAAGAGGAACCCATGACAAGCAAATTAAAAGCATCTCTTGCTGAACAGATGAAAGCTGCTATGAAAGCAGGGGAAAAAGAAAAGCTGAGCTATATTCGCAATCTTCATGCAGCTATTCGTAAAAAAGAAATTGATGATCAGGTAGAGCTTGACGACTCAGGGGTCATTCAGATTCTCGTGAGCTTGGTCAAGCAACGCCGAGACTCCATGGAGCAATTTCAACAAGGAGGACGTGAGGACTTGGTCGCTGCAGAAAAGCTTGAGCTTACTTTCCTTCAAACCTTTCTACCTCCCCCCATTTCAGAATCAGAATTAAAAAAAATCATTGCACAGGCGATTGCAGAAACTCAGGCAACTTCCATTCGTGAAATGAAACAAGTGATGGAACTCGTCCTCCCTCAAGTCCAAAGCCGTGCTGACGGAAAATGGGTCAGCCAGCTCATCCGCGCCCAATTAGAACTCGCTTAAACCATGCCTCAGGAAGGCAAGATATCATCTGATATTATTGATAAAATCAAAACTAAGGTGAATATTGTTGACGTTATTGGAGAACACGTAGTTTTACGTAAATCCGGTTCTCAACACGTGGGTCTTTGTCCTTTCCACACAGAAAGAACGCCTTCTTTCCATGTAAGTACTCAAAAGCAGCTTTTTCATTGCCATGGATGCAAAAAAGGAGGCGATCTGATTGGATTTGTCATGGAGATTTCAGGCCTGACTTTTCCAGATGCGGTGGAAGAATTAGCGGATCGCCTGGGAATAGCCCTACCTCAGACCTCAAGTCCTCACATTCAAGACTCACAAGAGAAAAAAAAACTGGCCTATAAACTCAATCGTTTTTCTGCTTCTTTCTTTCATGCACATTTAGGCAATGCTTCCGATAGTATCCAGTACCTCTTACTCCGAGGCATCACGGAAGAAACAGCGCGTTTGTTTTATCTGGGATCACTCGGACCATCCTGGGATGCTCTAGCATCCCACCTAGCAACCAAAGGAGCACCTTTAGAACTTGCAATAGAACTCGGGCTCATCCGAGACCATCGCAAATCACGAGAAAGTCATTACTTTGATGTCTTCAGAAACCGAATTATTTTTCCGATCGTCAATCTTCAGGGAAAAATTCAAGGATTTGCAGGACGCGCTATGGAAGATGAAAACCCTAAGTACTTGAATTCTCCTGAATCTTTCCTCTTTCAAAAAAGCAAGCTTGCTTTTGGTCTGCATCAAGCGCAAAAGCATATCCGCGAAAAAAAAGAAATTATTCTCGTAGAAGGATACTTTGACGCTTTAATCATGCACCAAGCAGGATTCTCGCATACAGTTGCCACGTGCGGAACCGCAATGAGCTTGGATCACTTACGTCTTTTCAAACGCTTAGCCAATAAAATCATCGTCTTATTTGACGGAGATGAAGCAGGCCGTCAGGCAACTCAACGCGCCATGGAAATAGGATTAGAAGCAGGCATTGTCATTTTTGGAGCACAAATGCCCGAAGGACTTGATCCCGATGACCTCTTATTACACCGAAAAGACAGCAAAACCTCAGCACGCCCATTACTCACGGGAATCGAGCAGATGCGTGCATTGCTTCAAGGAGCAACTCCTCTCTTAGATCAAAAAATTGAGCAACTCTTAGAGCAATGTTCCCAAGGCGCTCAAGCAAAAACCGAAGCGATTAAAAAAATACAGACTTATCTGAATCAATTCAAAGATCCCATTGGCAAATCCGTACGTCTCGAACTCATCCAAAAAAATCTCGAGATGACCCCTATGACCTGGAGACAATGGAGTCAAGAAAAAAGCGAATCAGCACCCATCCGTCCCCTTGTTCCGAAGTTCTCCCAAGCTGATCGAATCCTCCTCAAAGGATTGCTTCAGCCTGATTGTTTTGAGATATGGCGCAATGCTGAAGCACACTTACCTCCCAAAATGAAACTCCATGAGCTTTGGGAGAGCTACCCACTCCAAGAGTTTATAGCCTCTTTACTGGCTCAACCCGAGCGACTGCAATCCTTCCAAGAAACGCCTGAAGCCTTCGTTCAAGCGGAACTAGAATCAGAAATTCAAACCTTACTGACTGAATCGTTGGTTTCTGACACCACGATAAAACTTGCCACCTTCCGCGAAGCACTCAAATACAGCTTGAAAAAAAAATGGCTTTCTTACGCCAAAAAGATTAAGATGAATCTAGATCTCCAACTCATCCGCAACAATCCTCAAGCAGAAAACAAAAACCTAAAAGAATACCTTGACGTGCAGAAAAAAATGAAGCAGTTTATCTCCTTCTATGATGAAGAATCAGGATGATCTCTCTCCTCGAAAATCTGAAGATCTCAATGCGTTAGCAAAAAATAAAGACATCAGGAAATTACTAGAGCTAGGTATTCAACGCGGATGCTTAACTTATGAAGAAGTCAATGAGTTGATGCCTCCTGAGATCCTTACTTGTGAAGCTATTGACGATGTCATGAATCTCCTTTCTGAAAATGAAATAGAGATAATTGATTCCTTCAAGCGCGCTAAGGACCTGGACGATGAGGAGGACTCTGACGAAATTCCGTTAGTACCTGGATCCTCCCTGAATGCAGACGAAGCTGGAGAAGAGGGAGTTGTGCCGGCTGAGGTAAGCCGCGGCGCAGATCCTGTCAAGCTCTACTTAAAGAAAATGGGCAGCGTCTCTTTGCTCACACGAGAGGGAGAGGTAGAAATTGCTAAAAGAATTGAAGAAGGGGAACTAGACATCCTCAGAGCTCTGCTTGCCTCTAAACTAGGCACCCTTGCGATTGTGGATTTAGGAGAGCGTCTTGAAACCTCCCGTACCAAAGTCAAAGATGTGATTCGAGGCGTTGACGAAGAAGTTTCTCTGGATGATGAAAAAAAATACTTAGAAAAAGTACTCAGCGCTATTGCCAAGGTCAAAGCGTTACTGACTCACCAGGAGGCAATTGCGCCTTCTTTTGAGACGACTGAAGAGTTAGAAGCAAAAGGCACTGAAGTACAGACAGCCTTTCAAGACATTGCTTTTAATAGAAAAACGATCAATCAGCTTGCTGTGGGAATTAAAGATTTTTGGCTGCGTGGCAGAGAGCTCTTAGATGATCAAAAAAAAATATTAAACTTTTTAGGATTAAGAACAGAACAAGAGTTAACAGAACTTACGCAACTTTTTGAAAATGCTCCTGAAAAGCATCCTAGCTTGTGTAAGCAATACGATGTCACTCAAGTACGCTTAGAACAGCTCATCCTTTCTGAAAAGAATTTGCGATCAAAAATTGATCAACTTCAATCAGACTCAGGCATCAGTATCAATGAAATTCGTCGCATTTACGATACATTGACCATTGGAGAGCGAAAAGCAGATCAAGCAAAAAGTGAGTTAGTAGAGGCCAATCTGAGGCTTGTGGTCTCTATTGCCAAGAAGTACACGAATCGCGGATTGCAGTTTTTGGACCTGATCCAAGAAGGCAATATTGGATTAATGAAGGCTGTGGACAAATTTGAATACCGCAGGGGGTACAAGTTTTCTACCTACGCCACTTGGTGGATTCGACAGGCTATCACCCGAGCGATTGCGGACCAGGCGCGTACCATTCGTATTCCGGTTCACATGATTGAAACTATCAATAAGCTCATTAGGACCTCACGATTGCTGGTGCAGCAATTAGGACGTGAGCCTACTCCGGAAGAAATTGCCTCGAAGATGGAATTGCCGGTAGATAAAGTACGCAAGGTACTGAAGATTGCTAAAGAACCCATTTCGTTAGAAACCCCTATTGGGGAAGAAGAAGATTCTTATTTAGGTGATTTCATTGAAGACAAGAAGATCATTAATCCTGGAGAAGCAGTGATGAACATCAATTTGTCTGAGCAAACACGTAAAGTCCTTGCCACTTTGACACCTCGAGAGGAAAAAGTTCTTCGCATGCGTTTTGGTATTGGAGAAAAATCAGACCACACCTTAGAGGAGGTAGGGCAGGATTTTTTTGTGACTCGAGAGCGTATCCGACAGATCGAAGCGAAGGCACTTCGTAAATTGAGGCATCCTTCTCGTGCTAAACTTTTAAAATCCTTTGTAGACTCTTAACTACACGAGACTCATTGGCCCCCAAAGGGCAACCACGATCCCACCACCTCCAGCACCGGTAAGTTTTGTAGCAAGAGCTCCTTGCTGAAGCAAGCTTTCTTCTAAGCGCTTAGCGTCTCCAGGTACAAGCTGCCACGCATAGAAACAAGCTCGAGCCCGTTGCATTCCTTTCTGAATCAGCTTCAAGCCTTCGCTTTCTGAGCCTGCGTCGTAAAGCACGAGACCCTCCAAAGCCAAGTGAGAAGCCTCTCCCATCGTAGCGTCCCACTGGCGTCCAAGAGCAGAAGAACGGTCTCGAAATGCTTGAACTTTCAAAACACAATCACTCGTTCGAGCCCTCAATGAAGTATCGTGAAAGGTAAACCGAGGGATCTTTTTAATTCCAATGGGCTCAATCTTAGGCCCGAGCATACTAAAACAAAGAGGCTCCCCAGAAGAAATCACAGCAGTATCCATCCCACTGCTTCTTCCATGAAAACGATGCTCTAATGTCTGAGCTAATTGCCATTGCTCAGAGGCCATAGAAGGAGTGCAATGCATGATCCATCGAGTCAAAGCAACACAAAGAGCCGCTGAAGACCCTAATCCCGCTCCGACCGGAATAGAACTTTCCATAGTGAGTCTTCCTGGAAATCTTTGAAAATCCCAAGTATCACGAATGGAGTCTAGTAACTCAATGATCAAGGGCTGAGCCTCTGAAGGCAAGACTTCAAAAATACCCTCACAAGAAGGATCAAACCTCAAACTCAAAAAAACCTGATTCTGAGGAAGAGCAATCGCAGGCATGCCTTGTAAAACCGCGTGTTCCCCTGTAAGAACCCACTTCCCAGGTAATTTTGTATAAAATGGTTCGGATTTCATAATAAGGGAAAGAAACTCGCTCCCATTCCTTGCTCATCCGTCAATAAAACTGCTTCAAATTGATGCTTTAATTTTTCATGGAAGATGGCTCGTTTAGTCTTAGGAATTAAAAAATGCACATTAGGCCCTGCATCTAACGTAACAATTAACTCAGGATCCTGAAGTCTCTGCAACTTCGCCCAATGCAATACCTCCACAGTTTGACCCACCCAATAAGAAAAAGGCACATGACTCGTATGAAATAAACTATGCATCTCCCAAAACTCACTCCAGGCAATCTCACTTACCCGAACCACATCTCCCTTCCTCAAAGCCTCAAGCATTTCCTGAGTTCTGAAGTTTGCCCGAGAAATCCGATGCTCCCAAAGAGCAGAGGTCGTCACTCTGGCATGCGCCTGAGAAGAAGAAACTTCCTTCACAGAAGCATCTAAAATCAACACAAAATGAGAAAGCACTGGCATCTGATGTGGCACAGGCAATGCAACGACCTCATCCCAACACACCCAAGGCCCCTCGAAGGATCGACACGCACTCCCAGAACCCTGACGGGCCAAAGCCCCTACTTCCCTTCTCAACTCAAACTCACGATCCCAAAGACTCTGAAAGATAGCACTCTTTTTTCGATCAGAACAACCGGCAAAATAAGCAACTAAAGCAAGGGTCATCGCAGCAAAACTAGAAGCGCTTGATGCAATACCTGAAGAAGCAGGAAAAGTATTCGCCGTTCTCAGAACGACCCCCTCAGCTAACCCCTCAGCGATGACCCCAAATCGAGCAAAAACTCGAGGAACTTCGTTGCGAACCCTCTCCACATGATCCAAAATCCTTGACAAAGACACAAGCTGAGGAATCTCAAACCCCTTCCCCCCTTCAGGAAGCTCGGGAACCCAGCGAGAATCACCTCTTCCTGAAGACGTCACTTGCGCTAAAGTACGAAGGCTTCCCAACGTCAAAGAGACACTCGAATTCGCAGGCAAGTTCAAACTCACCTCTTTTTTACCCATGTACTTCACTAATGCTAAATTTGCAGGCGCTTGTGCCAAAACTGTCTGCATCATGAATTCTCAGAATTAACTCGACTGAACACAGCATCACTCCTTTCATTTTCGCTTGAATCAACGAACTGGCGATTCTAAAGGGTCTTCACCAAAAAATCAAATACGAGCCACACACTCCCCAAAAGCCTGCGCTAGATTCATTCTTCAGAAACCCCCTCATCCCAAATACAAGCGTCACCTCCCATCTCAGAAAAACCACAAGCCGATAAGCCCCTAAAACCCGAGGCCCAAAAATTCCTGATCAGGGGATAAGGACTCCAAGAAGTAAATAAAATTAATATAATTTCTTGAACCACACCAGAAGAAACATCCATCAAGGATCCTCAAACTTAACAGCCTCCTGAGAGACTCAAAGAAGCCCCCTCTTCCACTCAAAACCCGATCAGTGGGCGTGAATGAAACACTTAAGAGGCAGCATCGTATTTCTCTGACATAAGTTCAAGACATGGTTCGTATTTTTATAAGAATAAATCTCCTCATAAAACAAGATAGATTGTCGAGCACAATCCTACCCTCAACTCAGAGCTCCTTTTCGTAGTCATGACTTGTAACATTTCGAGATTACTAAGACTGAGGACCATCCCTGAAATCTAAAAAACTTGACATTCAAATAAAACTGCTTAAATCTATAGAGCATTTATGCTACAAAAAAATCATCCTCTAATAAGATACATCCTTTCTTTATCCTTTCTCTGGCTTCCTTGGTATACAGCTTCGGCGATGTTTGAATATAATCCCCAAACAAAAAAGCAAAAAATTCATTTTTACAAGTTGACTTCGAAAGAGTATCAAGCAATTTTTGAATACTTATCAGCTCCTGATATGGTCAATTTTTTAAAAACAAAAAAATACCAAGAGTCAATTTACGAAATTGCTAATAGTGTAAGTGCAAAAAAACCCGTTACATTACGATATAATAATCAATTCAACATTCCTGACGAATTTTTTTATCATCTTACGCAAGGTTATTGTAATAAAAGTATTCAAAAATTAGATCTTTCTTATTCGTGTTTTAATTTTTGTATGCTAAGCGAGCTTCCTGACACTTTTGTCGAGTTAACTTTTAACGCTGTTGGAAATTCCAGAAATATCAATCTATTTCTTCATGAACTGGTAGAAGCTCTTCCAAAATTTAAAAATCTGCAAACACTTAATCTTAGCAATAATTCAATCTATGGACGGATGTTTTTCAATATCGTCAAAGTTGCCGAGAATCTTCCCCTAAAACATTTGAACTTAAGAAAAAATTTAATAGCAGACATGGAAGCAGCTCTTTTAACTCAAATTAAGAATCTTGAGCACTTAGATCTTGGAGAAAATTATATCTCCAAGACGGGAGCAAAATACCTCCTAAAGCTCGTTAATCTCAGGTCCTTAAATCTTCATCGAAATAGAATTGAAGACACAGCAGTGCAAGATATCTCGAAACTTGAAAATCTCATAATCTTAGATCTTAGTAACAACCAAATCACAGACCAAGGAACAGCGCATCTTGCTCAACTCACAAAACTCACAGACTTAAATCTTAAAAAAAATTCCATCAAAGCTGCTACAGTAAATCACCTGACTCGACTCATCCATCTGACAAACTTGAATCTTGCAAGCAATCGAATGGGACACGCTGGATTGGCTAAAATTGGTTTATTGATCAACCTCACACAACTGAATCTTAGTGCAAATAAAATAGGAAATACTGGAGTAGAGCACCTTGGTCCACTCGTCAATCTCAAAATTTTAACTCTTTGTTGCAATGACATAGAAAGCACAGCAGCCAAGCATCTTTCTTCACTCGTGAATCTCATGCAGTTAGATCTTTTTTACAATGAAATCGGAGAAGCAGGAATGCCTCACCTGGCTCAACTCACCCATCTCACTAACTTAAATCTTCATAAGAATCAAATAGGAGACACTGGACTAGCACACATAACTTCACTCGGGAATCTCCGAGCCTTAGATCTTTCTCAAAATCAAATCAAAAATACGGGAACCCAGCATCTTTCTTTCCTTGTGAATCTCAACAATTTAAATCTTGCGAGAAATGAACTAGGAGTTACAGGAACAAAGCACCTTTCTTCACTGCTGCATCTCCGAGTCTTAGATCTTTCTCAAAATCAAATCGGAAATGCAGGAACCGAGCACCTTTCTTCACTGGTAAATCTTACAAACTTGAATCTTCTTGACAATGAAATTGAAGACACGGGAGCAAATCACCTGACTCTACTGAAGGGTCTGATTAAGCTGAATCTGAAGAAAAATCACATCAGAGATACAGGAGCAAAGTCCATAGCTCAACTCAAAAATATCACAAGCCTCAATCTTGCTAACAATCACATCGGGAACAATGGATTCATTTATCTTTCTTTACTGCTGAATCTCAAGAACTTAGATCTTGCTGAAAATGACATAGGAAACTTTGGGACAAACTCCCTTTGTGAACTTAAGAATATCCAATACTTGGATCTTAGTCAAAATCCTATCGAGGAAAATCAAATAGTTTGCCTGAATCAATTGAAAAATCTCAAAACATTGGTTCTGAGTTCTGGAACTTACAGCAAAAAAAATTAGTGTTTCAACGAGCGGCACTTCTTTGATCTTCGCAACGTTGAATCACCAGAAGTCTGACAGAAAATTTCCAGATATTAAGTTTTGATCGTTAATCACTCGTATCTGCGCGGCAGCGGGGGGCCTCATTGGAGCCCCCTCTGCCGCAAGCTTGAGGCCAGATCCCTTTCATTTCAAAAGTTGGCGTAAAAGCCAAGACAAGAAACTTCGACAAAATGCCATCCAGATACGACAAAAGTTTGAGTGAAAGCACTCTTAAAAGAGTGCATCAAGTCTGACAAAAATAACAAGGGTACCACTAAACTGAGAAACAACATGGATTCGAACCTGAAAATGAGACCCCTTGACTTGTCTTTTTTAGGGTGCTTTCGGAATTTTTGGATCTTTTACCATGCCTCGCTCTCACCTTTAGGTTCTTGCGACAGAAAATTCTTCCCTAGCACCCCCCGCTACCACTTCTCAAGTGATCACCGAGAAGCATTCTTCCAAAGGGAAAAAAAACTTTTCACGTGGTAAGCGATGAACTCACAGAAGATACATCCCAACTTCTGAAGGTCTACAGTGGATAACCCAAGGCAATTAAATTTTCCACCATTCATACTAAGTATTTTATTCACTTGACGCATTTTTTGCTGAGTTTTTTGTATTTAAAGCGACAAAAGGATTTTTTACAGTAAATAGAACGCTTAGCAGCTCCGAAGAGCATTTTCCTGAATGTAGAACTAGTTTTTTAAGTATTTTAATCTTTTTTTTACGAGCCTACTCATGATTTTCTAACGCTCGTTCATCTTTAAATGAACTCCTATTTGCACTCGCTTCTGCGAAAAATTCTCATTGCCAGAATACAGTCAATTCCTGAAATTTTATCCAACTCTTTGACAAGATGGACATACGGTTCCACTTTCTTGCAAAGCTCCTTTTCACCTTCTTCGATTCAATTTTTTAATGACTCATACTCATTCATCAGTTCATTGATGACAAAGCAATGCTCCGGAGTCAGACAATTGGTAACCGCTTTTTTCATTTCCTCCATTTTTTTTATTTTTGTCGTGACTTTGGTGATAAGAAGGTCAGGATGAGTATATCTTTTTGCGATCTGCTTCAATAACTTCAGTCCACAAACGCCAAAAATATCTGATACAACTATGCTCAATTTGATATCTCTATCCTCGAGAATCTTTTGAATCCGATTCTTAACCCTTACTAGGTCTTCTGTCAAATTCGCGTGATGGATAGATAATAATCACATGCGTTGAAATTCTCCGTCGGAAATAAAAGAAACTCGAATCAGACCCAAGCGGTGAAGCTCTGCTATCCAGCGGCTATCATTCATATCTGTTATTCTACCAGGCACATTTTTGATATGATCTGCATCTGCAACAACCACTTTAAGTCCAAGTGGTTCAAAAACATTAAATACAGGTTTCCAGTATATTACACTTGACTTTATTGCTACGTCAGTAACAAGCATCTCTTTTAACTTCAGAGCGATAGCCATTAAGTCATCTGTAAATGCAGAAGATTCAAATTGATATTCTTTGGGCTCGCCTTCTAATTCATCCATCAAAACGGTGATTGCCACCATTTCTTTATGAACATCAATTCCTGCCACTAACTTTTGAACGCTTTCATCTGATTCCTTCCTTTTTGAAAACCAGAAAGGCAGACACTAAAACTCGAGTTTCAAGTTTTTCAAAAATATTATTATTATTAGAATAATTAAGCATAAGCGGGTTCTAGATTTTCAGTCCTCTTTTTATAAGACCGAGTTCGTTTAACTTTTGGCATTTCTCTTCCAGAGAAATGTTTCTTCGAATCCCTTTCTTTAAAGTGATTT
>TBL_comb48_EPIDRAFT_1001608_pt1 | contig 16375 bp, 9 predicted proteins | sample TroBogEpilimnion_37_FD_10681 | JGI IMG/M metagenome (IMG submission 10681)
TTGCCGATACGCTCGAAGTCTTAATATCAACTGATTGCGGCAATACCAATACAGTGATTTATAAGAAGGGTGGTGCACAACTTACTACTTTTGCTAAACCCTTGCTCAATATCTTCAATCTTAACAATATCAGTATATCACCTGCGGATACTAACTGGCGAACAGAATTTGTTGATCTTACTCCTTATGCCGGTAATAACGAGGCCATTGTTACATTCAGGTATATATCCTCAAACGGTGGCGATGTGTATATTGATAATGTCAATTTCAGCAATACACCTCTTAGTGTTAGGCAACTTCACACAAGCAAGTATAATGTATATCCTAATCCGGCCAATGATGTTGTAAATATCAGCACCGGTGGCGAAGCAATTACTAATTTGGAAGTGATAGATAGGAGTGGCAAAACATTGATGAGCATAAATGGTAGGGGCAACAGTGAACTAAATGTGAATACAACTGCGCTTAGTATGGGCATTTACATATTCAGGATCTACACGGAGTCTGGAGTGCAAAGTACAAAAGTAGTTTTAATGAAGTAATGCAATATTATTTTTTAACGGGGCCGGCTCTTAGCCGGCCTTTATTTTTGCATTTGTATATATGCTTTTAAAGAGCTGTAGCTTATCTAAACGCGCTTAACAGGCCATTAATAAATTGTTGAATTTTAACTTTAAAGCAGTCGTATTGCTTTCATGCTCTTCTATATAGCGCAAAACCCATGCATCTTATGGCTAAGGTATTCAGATGACCCACTGTTGTATTCTGAAATTCGCTTTAAATAAACGGTGGAATACCCTTTATATAGGATAATCGTCTATTTGACATTCTATGATATATTCTTAATTTGTCATAAATCAAAAAATCCCGCAACTTCCCAAAAACAATAAAGCCTCACATTGCTGTAAGGCTTTTTGCGGACCGGACGGGACTCGAACCCGCGACCTCCGCCGTGACAGGGCGGCATTCTAACCAACTGAACTACCGATCCTTTTTCAGTTTGGGTTGCAAAGATAAACGCATTTTTCTGAATTAGCCAAACTCATACACACTATTTTATGCCGTTTTTACCCTTTTTTGTCTAACAACTATATTATCGTATTTTTGTTCACTATGTTTAAAAATATAATATATCCCTGCTTTATTGCTCTTTTTCTTATTTCTGCTTGCACTGCCGCTTCAAATCCTAAAGACAATACCAACGATAAAATTGATTCTATGGTCAACGCACGCGTAGATTCCATAGTTTCTAAACTAAAACTCAAAAACGATTCTGCTATCAATGCCTTAGCCATTCAAAAAGCCCAATCACTTAAAAAATAACTTCCCCACGCTAACAGGTACACTTATCTCATACAATTAATAGTGCTGCTTTAAACCAATCTATCCTTACTTAGTAAACTACATTTTCTGCTCAATACAAAAACCAAAATATTTAAATTATTGGTAGCATTCCACTAATATAAATAATGAAAATCTCCACTATCTTTATAATTCATACCTATAACTATATGCGCACAGTTCGTTTATTAACCCTATTTGCTATTTTAATAGCTATTAGCAATCCTGCAACCGCTCAGGTAGCTTATATAGATTCTAAAGAAGTCATTGAAAAAGGTATTAGCCAATACGATAGTGGTAACTACAAGCAAGCAATTGCCATCTTAAGCACAGTTAATCCTTGCGATACAAATTATGCTATAGCTGTTTACGAACAAGTTTTAGCCTACTCTGCAGATAGTAATTATACACAAGCTATGGCATTGGCAAAATCAGGTATCCATTTGCGTGGTGCCGATAAACGCGACTTTTATCTGGCTCAAGGCGCCATCTACGATTTTCTAAAACAATCAGATAGTGCTCTTGCGCTTTACGAGAAACTTAAAAAAATATATCCTAACGACAACCTTCCCTATTACGAGGAAGGTCTTGTCTATTATCATGACGATAAACTGGATAAAGCCATCGATAATTTTCAACAATCTCTAATCATTAATCCCCACCACTTCAAATCGCATTACATGCTGGGCTTATTGTATGCCATGCAAGGCCGCATCGCCGAGTCTTTTATAGCATATAATATTTCCCTTTTAATGACGCAAAGCGCCGATATGGCCAAAAAAGCTATCGCACCCATTGCAGGTATAACTGATGCTACTGACGAAGTCATAAAACTACATGATAAGAAAAACGAAAAATACAGTCACACCCTATTCGATGAAATTGACCAACTCATTATTTCTAAATTAGCACTAAGTAATAGTTATGAGCTTAAGATGAGTGTTAAAGACAACATCTTTAAACAATTACAAGCCACTATCGAAAAATTGAAATACGATGCCGCCGATAATAATTTTGCCATGCAGTTTTATGTGCCGGTACTCACTAAAGTTTATAATGATGAGCTTTTCGAACCCTTTGTACTCTTGCTTTACTCAGGCTTCGGCTTCGAACAAATAGATGCTCAAAACGATAAGAAGAAAAAATCAGTTGATAAAGCTCGCGAGGTGGTTTTCCCTTATTTCAACGATATTCAAAGTACCCGCGTGCTTAATTACAAACAACGGCAAGCAGCTCCTCAATTCTATCATTACTTTCCTAACGATAATTTAATTATTACGGGTAAAGCTGTTGTTACCGAAAAAGAAAAAAATTTTGTGGGCGATGTGATCTTTTACCGAGGCAACCACACCATTAAATCAAAAGGTAAATATAATAACAAGGGCGAAAGAGAAGGCTGGTGGACCAACTATTTCACTAACGAAAATTTATTGTCCAAAATATACTATACAGCCAATACCGAAACCGATACGAGTTACTATTACTATATAAATGGTAATCTTAAAAAAATGGTTATTCTAGACGCTAAGGGCGAGGCTACTAAAGAGTATGTGTACGACTTTGGGGGTTGGCTTGCAACCATACGCGAAAAAATCACCGATAAATCCTACTCCGAAAAATCTTATTTCGCAAATGGCCTTACCGAAACCGAATTGATTTATGATGGCAAAGATTTAAAAGATGGGAACTACAAAGTGTATTACGATAATGGTAAACTAAAACGCGAATTTACTGTTGTAAAAGGTAAAACTTCAGGCCCATCTAAATCTTATTACGATGATGGTAGCCCCAATATCATTTCTGTTTACGACAATGGCTATTACGATGGTCCTTACTTAGCTTATTATAAAGGTGGCACCCTAAAAGAAAAAAGCACCTTTAGCAAAGGAGACCATGTTGGCGACTACGAAGAATATTACGAAAGTGGCAAATTGCAGGAAAAAGGTACTTATGGCGCAAAGAATTACAAAGAATATCTGGCTAAATACAGCGAAGCAGGTTACATTTTTTGCACCATGACGTTGAAAAATAATGTGCTTACAAGTATCAAATTCATGGATGAAGACAAACATGTTACTTACGAAAAAGAAAATGCTTACGGACTTTTTGAATACCCGATAATTTACAGCAATGGTGTTAATGCGGTAGATATGAAGATCAACGATAAAGGTCACCGCAATGGCGCAATTACTTTTTATTATTCCACAGGCTCTAAAAGCGAAGAGTGCACTTATAACGATGGCGATATAGAGGGTAAGTCCATCAACTATTTTAAAAACGGTAAAGTAAAATCCGAAATCAATTATGCCAAAGACCAATTAGATGGCTATTATAAAACCTATTATTATTCCGGCCAAACGTACACCGAAGGCTGGTACAAAGAAGGTAAAAGGCAAGGCACATGGCTTACTTATAATATTAATGGCACCCTGCAATCCAACAAATATTACCAAGATGACGAATTAAATGGCTACCTAAAGGAGTTTAATATAAACGGCCAAATCACCGATAAATATCTCTACGAGTTTGGTATGCCTGTTGGTATTGTTTCTTACGATACCGCCGGCAATCAAACCGATAGTGTTTATTTCGGTACCCGAAATGGTAAGGTAAGTTTCTCCTATGCCCCAAATAAAAAAATTAAAGGCGGAGAATTTAATGTTAAAAATGGTTCTTTCCATGGCGAAGTTAAATTTTGGTACAATAATGGTCAGCTCAAAAAGCAAGAATTCTTTAGGCTAGGTAAAAAAGATAGCATAAGCATATCATATTATCCTGATGGTAAAATTAAAAGCAAAGGCACTTATCGCGATGGCGATAAGGTGGGCACCTGGCTTAATTATAACGAACTTGGCGACTTAGTAAAAGAAGATAACTTTAACCAACGTGGCGAACTGGATGGTTATATGACCGGCTATGCCAATAAAGCAGTGCATGTTAAATATCATTTTACCAGGGGTACCAAAGATGGCGAGCAAGCTTACTATGGCGAAAATGGTAGGGTAGCATTCAAACTCATCTTTAATAATGGAGATTTAACAGGGTATACCTACGAGGGTAAAGATGGAAAAATGGTACCCGAAATAAAATTAAAAAATGGTACAGGTAAACTTATAGCCTACTACAGTAATGGCGTAAAATCAGGCGAAGCCCAATTTGAAGAAAGTACAATTGCAGGCTGCTTAAAGGTATATTATACCAATGGCAAATTAGCCGAAGAAAGAAATTATAAAGACTACGATCTTAACGGGCCTTTTAGAAGATATAGTCCTGATGGTACACTTGTTTATGATGCAGATTATAAAAATGACGAAATTTTAGGCACCGAAAAAACCTACGATAATGCCGGCAAATTGGTCATATCCGCAAATTATTATTATGGCGAAAATCATGGCCTTACATCGGTACTAAACCCCGCAACCACCAAATCCATAAGCTACTATTACCATTATGGATCTCTAACCAACACAAGTAAATGAGTTTTTTAAATTGTCTTAAGTTGTCCCGGAATTTCATGTTGTTGCTATGCCTTCAACTGTCAACATCATGCCTATATGCCCAAGATGAGGACGCCATATATGCCCGCTACAGCAACGAACCTGCTGTACTTGCCAATATGAGCGAAAAAATAATTATCGAATACATTAACGGACAGCTGGAAGCTAAAAATTATGTCACTCGCGAAAAAATGCTAATCGGTAATCTTGCTCCGGGTATCTATAACAAGGAATATATCTTTCATAGCTACTTCAATAAATTAGAGGAATATGATGTACATGCAAAGGTGTTTAATAAAAATCAATACCGTAAGATTAGCAACTATACCACAAAAACCATTAGCTCCGATTTGCAAAATGTATTTTACGATGATGTAAAACAAACCGAATTTACTTTTAGTGGCCTTACGCCTCGTTCCATCATTCAAACCAATTATACAATCAGCATCACCGACTTGCATATGTTTACGCCTTTTTATTTGGAAAGAAATTTGCCTGTAGCAAATGCCAATTTCCAAATTACAGTTCCTAAATCGGTGCACATGAAGTTTGTTATTAAAGGCGATAAACAAGGAAAAATCATACAAACCACACAAGAAACTAAGCGCACTATTACTTACTCTTTCCATGCCACAGATATTCCGGCTTTAAAAGAATATGATGATATTCCCTCTGATTCTTGGGACAGAATACATATCATTTACTTCATAACTTCAATTGATGCCGATGATAATACAACTGCCGACTTTCTAAGCAGCCCGGCAAGCTTATACAAGTATTACTACAACTTTATAAAAAATGTAAATGTAAATCCCGATAAAGCCTTGGCCGACCATGTTACGGAGTTAACTAAAAACGATAAAACCGAACTGCAAAAGGCCGAACATATTTATAATTGGGTGCAGCAAAATATCTATTACATAGCTTTCGAAGATAGCTTAGGTGGCTTCATTCCGCGCCAGGCGGCCGATATTTATAAACGTAAGTTTGGCGATTGCAAAGATATGGCCAGCATTTTAGTGGCCATGTGCAAATTGGCAGGCATTAAAGCCTACTTTACTTGGATAGGTACCACAAAATTGCCCTATACCTATAACGAAACCCCACTGCCTATAGTTGACAACCACATGATTTGCACCATTAAAATTGGCGATGATTGGTTGTTCTTAGATGGTACTAATCAAATAATTCCATTCGCACAAAATCCTTCCTTTATTCAAAATAAAGAAGCTTTGGTGGCTTTAGACGCATCTAATTTTACCATTCTAAAGGTTCCCGAAACTAATAGCAATCTAAATTCTACAATAGATACTACCATCATAAATATTTCAGATAAAAGTTTATCCGGCAAAATAAGCATTCATTATACGGGCTATCCCTCTTGGAACATCCAATCAAGCATGATGTATAACCATAACAACGATCGCGATGAATTGCTTTCAGATTTATGCTCTCGCGGCTCCAATAAATTTGCCGGCAAAAATTATAAATACACGGTTGCCGATAACCATCTTAAAGATTGTTCCATCACCAACGATTTTACTTTAGATGATTATGTACGAAATATTGGTAAAGAAATTTATGTAAATCTTAATCTAAAACGCTTTTACGAAAATAGCCATATAGATACTCAAGGTCGCTCCGTACCCGTGTTCTATAAATATAAAGACAGTTATCACGAAACGGTAATCCTCAATATTCCTGCCGGATACCATGTTTCCTATGTTCCACAAAACGATGAGGGTAAAATAGACAAGCTTTGGGAGTACAAAATAAATTACACCACACTGCCCAATAAAATTATTCTAACTAAAGATTTCTATTTTAATGCCATTCATATCACTGCTAATTACTTCAACGATTTTAATAAAATGATTGATCAGCTTAAAGAGCAATATAAAGAAACTGTTGTATTGGTAGCAGATAAATAATATTATACATCTAAAAAGTAAACTTATGCTTATGAAAATAAATAGGTCATTTATAAATACTATTGCAGCACTGTTTATCACTATGCCTGTCTTTGCCAAAACAAATCCTGCATTCCAATGGCAAGAAAAACCAACAGTACATACAGTACCTGCAGATTATTCTAAAGAATCAGCAGTAGTTATTGAACAAAATGTACAAGTTGAATATAAAGACGACCCGGAGAACAAGGTCTGGTTATACCGCTCCTTTCATCGGATTATAAAAGTGCTGGATGAAAAGGGTATTGAGGAGTTTAATAAAATGACTATTGATATTATTCCCGGCGAGGAAATTTTAACGCTGCGTGCTCGCACTATTCTACCAAACGGCACAAGTGTAGAGGTGAATAAAGATAAATTTAAGGAGGTAAAAGGCGACAATGGCTCAACTAGCCTTGCTTTTGCATTAGATGGTGTTGCCAAAAATGCCGAAATAGAATTATTGTTCTGCTACAAACGGCCTGCTGTTATTTTTGGTCGCCAGGTTTTTCAATCCGAAATTCCTGTTGTAAAAGCTACATTAGATATCATTTCTCCTGCCAGACTTAAGTTTGAAGAAAAAGGCTATAACGGCTTTCCTACTGCTACAGATACGCTCATTGACAGCTTCAGGTACATCTCCGTAAAGGCCGAAAAAATTCCTACTATGCATACCGAGGAGTATAGTTTTAGGGATGCCAACCTCATGAGGGCCGAATACAAACTAAGTTATAATGTAGAAAAAAATGAACGGGTAAGAATAAATACATGGCAAGAATTGGCAGAGGTGCTCTATGCTAATATTTATAAATTCTCCGATAAAGAATTAAAGGCGGTCGATAAATATCTTGCATCTTTAGATATCTCATCAAGCACCTCCGAAGAAGAAAAAATTAAAAAAATAGAAACAGCTATTAAATCAGGTATCACCACCGATAAAGACAGAAGCGATGATAATGGAGAAAAATTGGATTATATCATCTCCAAAAAAGCAGCATCCGAAAATGGTCTTATTCGTTTGTTCGTGGCTTGTTTTTTACAGTCCGGTGTCAAGCATGAATTTGGTATGACCACCAATCGCAATCTTTGCGAGTTCGATCCTGTTTTCGAAAATTGGAATAGTATGGAAGAATATATTTTCTACTTCCCCGGCCAAAAGAAATTTCTTTCTCCTTTAGCCCTGTACAATCGTTACCCCTTCACCAGTCTTAATGTGCTTAATAATAAAGGCTTGTTTTGTAAATTAACTACCCTCGGCGATGTTACCAGCGCCCTGTCGGATATTAGATTAATTGCTCCATTACCCGCAACAGAAAGTGCTCACGAAATTAAAGCCGAAATATCTTTTACGCCTGCCATGGAGGCTAATGCAGATATTACCTATGCATTTAGAGGCTATCTGGCATTAGGATTAAGAGAATCCGCACTGCTGCTCCCCAAAGAAAAATTAAAGGATCTGGTACTCAATATTATCTCCCTTACCGATAAACCCGAAAATCTATTAAGTTATAAAATTAGTGGCGAGGCATTCGAAAATTATTATACCAATACGCCGTTAGCTTTTCAAGCCAATATTAAAGTATCTCAATTGGTGGAAAAAGCAGGACCCAAATATATTTTTAGAATAGGCGATCTTATCGGTCGTCAAGCCGAACTGTATCAGAAAAACGAAAGACAAATGCCCATCGATATGCCTTTCCCACATTCACTAAATCGTACGCTTATAATTAATATACCTCCGGGTTATAAAGTGCTAAATCCGGATGCTATAAAAATAAATACCGAGTTTAAAGATGAAAATGGAAAAATTGCTGCTGCTTTCTACAGCGATTATAAATTGGAAGGTAATAAACTGGTGGTTACAATTTCAGAGTATTACAACCAAACGCATGTACCTGTTAGTGGCTACGAGCCTTTCCGTAAGGTCATCAATGCTTCTGCCGATTTTAATAAGGTTACACTCCTGCTCAGCAAATAACAAATCTGAATTACAACACATCAAAAAAGCGTTCGGTATATTATTATACCGAACGCTTTTTTTTATTGCCTATAATTAAATATCCGCAATGGCACCATCTTCGGCTTCTTTATATTTTTTCACCTGCTCTAATGCATCAGGTACCACGTCGCTAATCACTACAATAAACGATTCCGGCTTCGCATTTGTTATTGCAAAATCAATAGCCTCGCTTTCTTTCCTTATTACATCTATGCGTTTCTCTGCACTTATATTGCGTATGCCTTGTGTCAATAAGTCAATAATTTCCTGCTCTTTTCTACCTCTTAAATTTTTATCCTGTCTTATAATAATCTCGTCAAATATTTTTGCCGATTCTTCTCCAAGCGAAATAATATCCTCATCTCTCCTGTCTCCTACACCTGCAATTATTCCCACCTTCAACGGCGATTCCACTGAGTTTACAAATTTTCCTATAGCCTGTATACCATGGGTATTATGCGCATAATCAAGCATCACTGTAAAATGCTTAAACCTAAATATATTCATCCTACCCGGTGTTAATGCCGGCGATGGTATAAAGGTTTGCAATGCCTGCCTGATATCTTCTGTTTTAAAATCGCTTATATATGCAGTTAATGTTGCTGCAAGTACATTGGCAATATTAAATTCAGCCTTACCGGAAAAGGTTAGCGGTATATTGGTTACTTTTTCAATTCTTATTTTCCAACCGCCCTTTAGTATACTTACAAATCCATTTTCATATACAGCAGCAAGTCCGCCCTTACCACAATGCTCCTTTATTTTGGCATTGTTTTCGTGCATCGAAAACAAGGCTATTTTACATACCAAATCTTTGCCCATGGCAAACACTAAATCATCATCAGCATTCAGCACCACGTAGCCATTGGGTAATACGGTTTGTGTTGCAACGGCCTTTACTTTGGCAAGTTTTTCAATGGTATCAATGCCCTGTAAACCCAAATGGTCTTCGGCTACATTGGTCACTACAGCTACATCGCAATGATGAAACCCTAAACCCGCTCTTAATATGCCGCCTCGTGCACACTCTAATACAGCAAAATTTACGGTGGGGTCTCTTAACACAAATTCAGCCGATACAGGTCCGGTACAATCCCCACTTACCATCAACTGATTTTGTATATACACCCCATCTGTAGTAGTATAACCCACCTTATAGCCCATTTGCTTTACCATATGTGCAATTAAGCGTGTGGTGGTTGTTTTACCATTAGTTCCGGATATGGCAATTATAGGAATCCTTGCACTGGTACCCGGTGGGTATAGCATGTCTATAACAGGCTCAGCAACATTTCTAGGTATTCCCTCTGTTGGGTCCAAATGCATTCTAAAGCCGGGTGCTGCATTTACTTCCAGCACGGCACCGCCATTCTCAGTTATAGGCACCGATAAGTCTTCGGCCATAATATCTATTCCGCATATATCAAGTCCAATAATGCGTGCAATACGCTCACACATAAACACATTAGATGGATGCACAAATTCCGTTACATCGGTTGCTGTTCCTCCGGTGCTTAAATTGGCAGTTGGTTTTAACCATAATTCTTCTTTAGCCGGCAAAACAGTTTCTAGTGTCATGCCCTTTTTGCTAAGTATGTTCATTGTAAAATCATCTATTTTTATAGATGTCAATACTTTTTCGTGCCCATAACCGCGCCTCGGGTCTTTATTTACAATATCAATAAGTTCTTGTATGGTATGCACGCCATCGCCAACTACTGCAGCAGGGGTCCTAAGTGCTGCAGCAACAAATTTGTAATTAATTACCAATACCCTGAAATCTCTGCCGGTTATAAATTTCTCACAAATAACTGCTCTCGAATATTTTTTGGCTGCTCCCAAAGCTTCTATGGCCTCCTCCCAAGTGCGTATATTAGTTGTAGCACCCTTTCCATGGTTGCCATCCACAGGCTTGGTCACAATCGGATATCCTATCTTATCTATCGCTGCTTTTAAATCTTCTTCGTTGTATACTATTCTACCCTTAGGTACAGGTATTTCACTGGCTTCCAGCAAGTTTTTTGTCTCTTCCTTATCGCAGGCAAGCTCTACGGCTATACTACTGGTGGTGCTCGCAATGGTAGCTTGTATTCTATGCTGGTTAGCACCATATCCCAGCTGCACCAACGAACGTCTGTTTAATCTTATATAAGGTATCTTACGTTTTACAGCTTCCTCTACAATCGATCCTGTGCTCGGACCCAGTCTTTCTTCTTCACGTATCTCTCTTAATTGCTGTATATCATCTTCTAAATTATAACTTTCGCCATGTATCAACGCCTCTGCAATTTTTACTGCAGCTTTGGCTGTAAAAATTCCGGCTTTTGCCTCCTGGTAAGAGAATACTACATGGTATACGCCTTTTTTATCGCTCTCCCTGGTGCGCCCAAAACCGGTATCCATACCGGCAAGTGTTTGAAGCTCCAACGCTATATGTTCAATTACATGCCCCATCCATGTGCCATCCGCCACCCTGCTAAAAAATCCTCCGGGTACACCTTCCGAACATCTGTGCTCATATAAACTAGGCATCAATGCTTTCAATCTATCTAAAAAACCGGGCATGGTATTGGTAGGCCGTTCTTCCAGTTCCTCTAAATCCAATAACATCACAATTAGTTTATATCTTTTTGCCGACCAATAGTTAGGGCCATTCATCACCTTTATATCAAGAATCTTCATAAATTAAGTTTGCTTACAAATTATAAAAAATAATCAATATCCAACCCTATCGAAAAAACAATATTTTTGCCCTTTCATTTTTAATCTAAATCGTTTGTTTTGAATATACCTAAGGGTTATTTGGTTTCGGTAGGTGGCGCCGAGGATAAAGGCACAGATCTTGAAATAGGTATTATAGAAAGAAACAGACTCAGCTTCTTCGAACTGGGCATTCTCAGCAATATTATTCAACTTATTAAAAAAACCGACGATGACCAACCGCTTATCGAGGTCCTAACCACCGCCTCTTCTATTCCCGACGAGGTTTTTGATAATTATAAAGATGCTTTTAATAAATTAGGTTGCAACAAGGTAGGCCATCTGCGCATCCGTGCTCGCGAGGATGCTGCTCATGCAGATTATCTGAAGCGTATTAAACAATGTAATTGCATTATGATTAGCGGTGGTAACCAACTACGCCTTTCTTCAATTTTAGGTGGCACCGAATTTCTCGATATCATTAAATCGCGCTACGAAAACGAACAGTTTGTTATAGCAGGTACAAGCGCCGGCGCCATGGCCATGAGCAATACCATGATTTATGAAGGTAATGCCGCTAAAGCTAATTTAAAGGGAGAGGTAAAAATCACCACCGGACTAGGTCTTATGCAAAATGTTATTATCGATTCTCACTTCGATAAAAGAGGGCGCTTTAATCGCCTCGCTCAAGCAGTTGCCGCCAATCCCGGTGCTATAGGCATTGGCCTGGGCGAGGATACAGGTGTTATTGTTACCAACGGTACCGAACTTAAAGCTATTGGCAGTGGTAGCGTGGTTATCGTTGATGGTAAAATGATCGAGTACAATAATATCGGCGATGTGCAGTTTGGTCAACCCATTTCTGTGCAAAATTTATTGGTGCACATCATGTCCCTAGGCGATCATTATAATATCCTAACCCGCAAATTTCTGGGTCATATAGTTTTAAATACCGAGGAAGATTAGTCCTTGTAAATACTAATCATCAACATACCGCTGCTGTCTGCACAACCTCTGTACATGCCTTCGCTATTAAATGGCATGGCAATATGGCCATGCTTGTCTATGCCAATTAAGCCACCTTCACCACCTATTTTTATTAATTTATCGTGTACCAAAATATCGCAGGCTTCATGCAGGGTACATCCTTTATATTCCATTAGGCAAGCTATATCATGCCCAACCACTGCACGCATAAATAATTCGCCATGCCCTGTGCAGGATATCGCACAGGTATTATTATCGGCATAAGTGCCTGCCCCTATAATCGGACTATCACCTATCCTGCCGTATTGCTTATTGGTCATACCGCCGGTGCTGGTTCCCGCAGCTAAATTACCATAAACATCAAGCGCCACAGCACCTACAGTACCAAATTTTTTATCACTGTGGTCAAGGGTAATGTTATTATTTTTTAATGCTTCTTGCCACTGCTCATAACGCTGTTCAGTAAAAAAATATGCGTCCTCACAAAACACTTCGCCATGCGCTCTTCCAAAGTCCTCAGCTCCTCTCGCAGCTAACATTACATGTTCGCTCTTTTCCATAACAGCTCTTGCCAAACTAATTGGGTTCTTCACATGGCCCACACCTGCCACGGCGCCGGCACGCTTTTGTGCACCCTCCATTATGGCTGCATCCATTTCATGCTTTCCTATATGGTTAAACACCGAACCCCTACCTGCATTAAACAATTCACAATCTTCTAATACCTTAATGGCCTCCTCCACTGCATCTATACTTCTGCCTCCATTTTTCAATACTGCTATACCGGCATGCAATGCAGCCTCTAATCCTTTTTCGTATGCCATTTGCATGGCCTCAGTCATATTGCTTCTTAATATAGTTCCGGCTCCTCCATGTATGGCAATCGCAAATTTATGATTCATAACTTTTTAGTTTAAATATTCAATCTATGCCTTAAAATTAAATTCCCAATAATTATCGCACCATTATATTTTAATATAACTCTCTAAACTTCTTAAAAGCATCTATTGCAAATAATAGGTGCCGTCACCTTTCAGGTAAAAATAACCAAGCTTATTATCCTCCATAAATTCCACCTTATACAAATTCTTAATATCGCTATGCTCCCTACTATTCAATAAACTATTAGGTACTACAACCTTTTCTATATCAAGTACGCCCATCCCATTTATAATTGCTTTGTTTAAATGATTTACTAAGCTATAGCTTGATGCACCTTGTGTTTTACTAACATCAATTGTCGATTCACAGGCCATAAGGTGTCCTACATAAAGCTCACTTTACTAAACAAAGTACGACCTTCTAAATCCACTAACCCCACTTTCCCTTTTTTGTTTTTAACTAAAAAACAAACGCTGCCGGGCAAAAATTCTTTGGGCATTAATGCTATAATACCATAGTCTTGTAATGCACTTACAATTGCTCCATTTTTTAATAAGGTCTTTAATATCAATTCCTCATCTCGCCTTTTATCAATACTCCTATAAGCCGAATCAAATTCTGCTGTTCCTCTCCGGTACTTTCTTTCTATTTCATAACTTTTTCGGTTTGCAATTATAGGTGTCATTTGCACCGAATCCATTGTACCCATAGCATATAACTCACCATTTATTCTCTGTACAGATACTATATTATAATGCTGAAAAGGTATAGCAGGTTCAAAATTACTATCCAAAAAGCTATAAAGGCTATCCCTCTTTACCACATACAATTTTTTACCGGCATGCATATAGTCCACAAAATAATTGGCATGGGGTGGTTGTATATAATTTAGTCCGGTATCTACCACAGCATAATAAACGGTTTTATCCTTATCTGCACGCACTAAATAATATTCAGGCATTGCATTCACTTTCTTCACTACATGATAGTACAAACTATCTTTTGTAAATTCATAAATAGCTGTTGTATTCCTTTGGCCATATAACTGCCTGCTATATCCCCCGCCGGCAATTGCTTTTGATATATGTTCATGGGTTAATGCATAATTCTCTATCTCCTGTTCTAATCGTCTTGCCTCTGCTCTTCCCGATCCACATACATAAGCAGGCTCCCTTAAACTGTTTAATTGCTTTTCCAAATTTTCCGAGTCAATTATATATTTATGCTCAGCTACACTGTCATGCACCCAATCGCCATAGGGTTTATAGCTGCTAGGGTCAATATATTTATAACAAAAATCTCTTTTGCCATGATTTATATGTCTTTCCACTCTTATACTATCATGTCTATATTCAATACGCTGGTAACTGGGCTCCAGCAATACCTTAAACGTACTATCCATAATGCCCATCAGGTCGCTCCCTTTAGGTACATATAAGTAATAACCTGGTGCTAAATATTGTATGAGGCGTAATTTGGGTGCCACAATTACATGGCACATGCTATCCATTACACCATATAGTTCTTTACCATAGGGCTTATAAATAAAATACTTATTAGCACAAAGTATAATAAAGCCAAATTTCCCATCACTCATTTTTTTTCCGGCACTGTTACTTAGTTCAAAATAATCAGCACCTCGCTTTTTGCTCATTCTAAAATTTCCTGCTGCATAATAATCTGTATAAACCGTATCGAAGTAAAAATTTGCGGGCGGTATGCCTTGCCATCCTAAACAATAGGTCTCGCCTTTATTCCAGCTGGTTCTTATTAAAAAGTACTTCAGGTTTATGCCTTCAGGCCCCAAACTATTTTGTATCGATACATCATAATACTCCGGACGCACTACTTCCACCCCATTGGTGTCTATAATACAGGTATGCATGGGCCCGTTATTGGCATAAAAATAGTAAGAGGCACCATTAACCGGAAAAAATACAGTACGGTATTTAAAAGGAACCATAATTTTGTTATGGTCATCTATCACGCCCTCCAAACCTTTTTTACTGGCAAATAAGTACCACTTATTTACATCCTCTCTGTAAACAAAACCTCTGCAATATTTATAGCCCCCGGCAGGTGCATCGTATTCAAAATGTATCAGTTCATTATTATTGGTATCTATTATGCCCCATAAACCTGCCTCATTTCGGGCATTCAAGTCGGCACCACTTTTACCCGGCCAGGTGCCATTCCAATTGCGCTCAGGTGGTATTAGGTATTGTGCCTTTTCGTTAATAATGCAATAGCTGTTATTATTACCTTTTTCTTTTTTTACAATAGCGCGTCCACCTACAAAAAATCCCGCACTATCCCACTGTGCTTTAATAACTACATGTCCTGTAGTATCGCAATAGCCCCATTTGCCTTCCTTAGTATAGGGTATATACCTAGGTAGCCCTTGTGCATGGCATATGGCGCTTGCACAACACATCACTAATAACAGCCAATTTTTTAATACCCTGTACATAATAGTTGTAGTAAAGATAGTCTATTCGCCACTACCTGTATAGACGTAATATGGTAACAACTTCCCGCTGCTAATGCTCTTATAAATCAATGCATCTCGCTTAATACTACCTTTTTCCGGCCAAATAAAATTTTTACCTTTACACTATTCCATTAAACCATCACTTTGAGCATCCTTATCGAAACCCAACGTTTTATCATTCGCCCCTTAGCTGCTCAAGATGCCGAGGGTATGTTTCTTATGGATTCCGACCCTCTTGTGCATAAATATGTAGGCCAAAATCCTGTTCGCTCCATAGCACAAATCGAAAAGGTGATAGAGTATATTAACCAACAATATGCCCAAAATGGTATTGGTCGCTGGGCGGTAATTCATAAAGATAGCAACCAATTTGCCGGCTGGACAGGCTTTAAACTCATGGATGGGCCAATAAATAATCATGCTAATTTTTACGATTTCGGTTACCGCTTTGCACAACGTTTTTGGGGGCAAGGTGCCGCTACCGAAACGGGTTGGGCTGCCTTGCAATATGGCATTAAATTGCTTAAAC
>TBL_comb48_EPIDRAFT_1001614_pt1 | contig 16358 bp, 15 predicted proteins | sample TroBogEpilimnion_37_FD_10681 | JGI IMG/M metagenome (IMG submission 10681)
AGTAAAAAATTTAGAAATTTTTTTAAGATCTTTTTTTTTTACGATTATGCAAAATCCAATGCCGCAATTAAAAGTTTTTAGCATTTCTTCATCTTGCACACCTTGAGATTTAATCCACTTCATTATTTTATTAGGCTTAATTTTTGAAAGATTTATTATAGCTGTAAGATTATCTGGTAATACTCTTGGCAGGTTTTCTATAATACCACCCCCAGTGATATGCGCGCATGCTTTAAGTAATTTTTTATGATGTAATTTTAATATTTCTTTTACATAAATTTTTGTAGGAGTGAGTAGACTTTTATATAAATTTTTATTTTTTTTTGTAGAGATTTTTTTGTCTTTAAGAATTTTTCTAACAAGCGAAAAGCCATTAGAATGAACACCAGTGGATGGTATTGCTAAAACTATATCTCCGATTTCAACTTTGTTTCCTGTAATAACTTTATTTTTATCTACAATTCCTACTGCAAAACCAGCTAGATCAAATGCATCCCCTTTATAAATCCCGGGCATCTCTGCTGTTTCACCTCCAGATAAAAAACAGCCAGCTATTTTGCATCCCTTAGTAATGCCTTTAAGAATTTGTTTGTATTTCTTTGGAAAAACTTTAGGTATTGCAATGTAATCTAAGAAAACAATCGGTTTAGCACCTTGTACTACAATATCATTAACGCACATTGCAACGAGATCTATTCCAATAGTACTGTAATTACTGAGATGATTGGCTATTTCAAGTTTAGTACCAACACCGTCGGTAGAAGTTACTATTAAAGGATTTTTTATCTTATAACGCTCAAGTTCAAATAAAGATCCAAAGCCTCCGATATTTTTAAAATTTTTAATATCGCTACCTATAATTTTAGTAGTTTTAGATAATTTAGATATGTATTTTACTAAATTAGAGGTATTTTTTATATCTACACCGCTTTTTAGGTAAGTAAAATTAGGATTATTCATTAAAGTAATATTAACAGATCAGCAATACACTTGTTTAGTTATTTTACAAATAGTTTTTAAATAATATTCGGAAAGTAATATAAGTTAAATTTCAAATGAAAGAACAGATAATTTTTAAATTTCCAGAAAAAAGTTTTTATTTTGAAGAGGATTTTTGTATTGGAGATAATAATTTAGAAGCTTATAAAATAATCAAGAATTGGCCTAATTGGGACTTTAAATTAATCAATATATTTGGTCCTAAAAAATCTGGAAAATCACATTTAACAAAGATTTTTTCAGATATAACAAATTCTGAAATATTTCATGCTAATAAAATAGAAAAAGAAGATTTAGAGTTGATAATTAAATCTAAAATATTAATAATAGAAAATGTCGAGTTATTTAAAGATGAATTATTGTTTCACACAATTTTAAATGATTTTATAAATAAAAAAAAGTTTGTTTATTTTACATCTTCTAAATTTATTGGAAAAATAAAGTTTGTTTTAAAAGATTTAAATTCTAGGTTAAATTCTTTTGTTGGCATTTCAATAGATAACCCTTCAGATAAATTGTTCGCGCAAATTTTAATTAAAATGCTTTCCGATAAGCAAGTTAATCTTTCCGAAAAAGAAATTAGCTATATTTGTAATAAAATAGAGAGAACATACGAAAGTTTAGCAAGTTTTGTTAATATATTAGATGAATTATCTTTAATTTATAAAAAAAAAATTACTTTAAAAATTATTAATGAAGCTATTGTAAAACAATTAAAATTATTTATTTAAATAAATACTTCTAAATTTTTTTATTAGAATAGTTAATTCATTTATATGAAATAAACTTAATTTATCTGACTTAATTTTGTTATTTTTATTTTTAATTAGATTTATGATATTTTTATCTGACAACACCCAATTTTTAGGAATATTTTTATTTTTAGCTATTTGGTTTCTATAATTAATAATTTTTTTTAAATTTTTATTTAAATATAAATCTTTACCAAGTTTATTTTTGTAAATAATTGAGTATTCGTTGTTATAAATACGATTAAGTTCGTTCCTTAATATTTTATTAAATTTTGAAATGTTTTTTTTAAATGCACTTTGATTTTTAATTTTTGTAAATATTTTACTAAGATAAATTACATCATTTATTAAATATTCAGTTTTTTTTTTATTTAAAGGACGTATAAGCCAATCCGTATTTTGTAAATTTTTATCTAAGGAAATTTTACAAAAATCAAATACTAACTTTTTATAAGAAGGAGGATTTGAATAGCCAATAAAATTAGCAGCTATTTGCGTATCAAAAATTTTGCAAATAATTTTTTTGCAAACGTTTAATAAAATTTCAATATCTTGTCTGCATGAATGTATTACTAATGTATTTTTTTTTTTATTAATAAATTTTAAAATTTTTATGTAATTTAATTTTTTTTCTAAACAATCAATAATTCCTATTGTTTTTCCATCAAATAAAACAACAAAAGATAAGATTGCCTTGTATGTAGTTTTTCTATCGAACTCAGTATCTAAATAAAAAATTTTACTATTTTTGTATTTTAAAATTAGAGTATCTAGATCTTTGTTATTTTGAATAATAAATAAATTCTTATTGTTTTTTTTGATCATTAACGATATCTCAATTTATTTATAACCAGGCTTATTAATTTGAATAAATATAGAACTCACAATTGCGGCGAACTTACAGTTAAACATATTGATAAACAAATCATTTTATCAGGATGGATTCATAAAAAACGCGATCATGGAAATCTTTTATTTTTGGATTTAAGAGACCATTATGGAGTGACGCAATGTGTTATCGATAACAGTAATAAAAGTTTTGCTATATTAGAAAAAGCTAGGTTAGAGACCGTAATATCAATTCATGGTAAAGTAGTTAAAAGAACTAACGATACAATCAATAAGGAATTAAATACCGGTGAAATCGAAATAGCCGTAAGTGATTGTATAATTCTTAATAATACGAAAGAATTGCCGTTGCCTATTTTTAGTGATCAGGAGTATGCGGAAGAAATTAGATTAAAATATAGATATCTAGATTTAAGAAGAAAAAAAATTCATCAAAATATTGTTTTAAGATCAAACGTTATTTCCTTTATAAGAAAAAAAATGGAAAGTTTAGGTTTTCAAGAGTATCAAACTCCAATTTTAACCTCATCAAGTCCGGAAGGCGCTAGAGATTTTTTAGTTCCATCAAGATTAAACCCCGGAAAATTTTATGCACTTCCACAAGCGCCTCAACAATTTAAACAATTAATTATGGTTTCAGGGTTTGATCGTTATTTTCAAATCGCACCTTGTTTTAGAGATGAAGATGCTAGGGCAGACAGGAGTCCGGGTGAATTTTATCAATTAGATGTTGAAATGTCATTTGTTGAACAAGAAGACATATTTAGTGTTATTGAACCTTTGCTTTATGAACTTTTTATAAAATTTAATAAAAATCATACAGTAAGTAAACCGCCATTTAAGCGATTCACTTATAACGAATCCATGTTAAAATTTGGAACGGATAAACCTGATTTAAGAAATCCAGTTGAGATTTTTGAAGTTACTGAAATTTTTGAAAGAGCAGATGTAAAGTTAGAAATTTTTAAAAAACTTATTAAAAATAAATCAATTGTAAGAGCTATAGTCGCAAAAGATGTGGCAAATAAACCAAGAAGTTTTTTTGATAACTTGGACAAAGCTGCAAAGACAGAAGGAGCCTCTGGACTTGGATATATAGTATTTGATGAAAATAATGGAAAAATAGAGGGAAAAGGTCCTATTGCAAAATTTTTCTCTGAAGAAGCAATACAGTATTTGAACAAAACAACCAGAACATCAAAAGGTGATGCTGTATTTTTTATTTGTGATTTTAAAAAAAATGCAGAAAAATATTCTAGTTGGGCAAGAACTGAGATCGCTAAAAATTTAAATTTAATCAGAGATAATGTTTTTGAGTTTTGTTGGATTACAGATTATCCAATGTTTGAATATAACGAAATTGATAAAAAAATTGATTTTAGTCACAATCCTTTTTCTATGCCTCAAATTGATCCTTCTTTAATTGAAAAAACCTCGCCTTTAGATATCCTTGCTTATCAATATGATATTGTTTGCAATGGGATAGAATTATCTTCAGGCGCAATCAGAAATCATATTCCTGAATTAATGTATAAATTATTTAATATTGCAGGTTATTCTAAAGAAGAAGTAAATAGTAGATTTAGCGGTATGATTAACGCGCTATCCTTCGGCGCACCACCACATGGAGGAATAGCACCAGGAATAGATAGAATTGTTATGCTATTAGCGGGAGAAAAAAATATTAGAGAAATTACAATGTTTCCCTTAAACCAAAATGCGCAAGATCTTATGATGAACGCCCCTTCAGAAGTCTCTGAGAAACAATTAAAAGAATTAAATCTTAAGTTAGTTAAAAAAGATTAATTGATTTTCTTACTTTTTATATTCAGTCTAATATTGCTAAGATCAACTAGCTTTTCTTTATATTGATTTCTAACAAATCCCTTACTTGTAATATTTTTAAGAATATCAATAAGTTGAGAATTTTCCTCTGACACGTCATCTCCTTCATTTTTTTTAATAGATGGAGTGTGAGCTAAATCTTCTCTCCCTAAATATGATATTGCAAGTTCTCTAAATAAATAGTCAAGGATAGAAGTTGCCGACAATATTCGGTCATTACCTTTTACTTTTCCTGAAGGTTCAAATTTTGTATTTATAAATGCGTCAACGTATTCTTCCAGAGGAACACCGTATTGTAATCCTAAAGAAATAGCGATTGCGAAATTATTCATTAAAGAACGAACAAGCTCACCTTCTTTGTTGGTGTCTATAAAGATTTCACCAACTCTACCATCATCATATTCCCCAATATGAAGATAAATTTTATGATCACTGATCATAGCTTTTTGAATATAGCCTTTTCTACGATCAGGCATTTTACGTCTTTCGCTAAAAGCCTTATTTTCAATAGTTAGGTTGTTCTCTTGAACGTTATTAAAAATAGCACCAGTTATACTTTCGTTTATTTTTTGACCTGAAATTTCCTTAACTTCTTGCTCTTTTGTTAAATTTTGAGACGTTTTTAAATCGTTCAATGATCTTGTTTTTCTTTTATTGAACTTAACATCTAAAACTTCAACTTTACCATCTTTTCTGGAATCTAGAGCTTGTATTGCTTCTGTATTTAACTCTTCAAGAGCATGTGTAATTTTAAAAAGACAAGTATAAAAGCTTTCGGCAACAAATTTTGACATTTAATTTTAAAAATTTAATGATTCCCAAGAACTATTTTAATCTGTAATAACTGTCCAGTAAAAAACAGACAACTTGAAATAGAAATATTTTGTGGATATCCTTAAATAATATTTTTTTTACCTATGACCCTTTTTAAAATTATTTTTACATGGTGGAACGGTCAAACGTTTGGAACTTTTTTAAACACATTATTTTTTGGAAAACTTGTAGGAGTGGATCAATTTAAAAATAAATATTATCAAGATAAATCTGGAAAAAGATGGGTGATATATAGTAACGAAGCCGAAGCAAGTAAAATACCGCCAGAATGGCATATCTGGATACATCATTTAATTGAAACATTGCCCAGTGAAGCTGATTTTAAAAAATATTCTTGGCAAAAAGAATATAAAGAAAATATGACTGGTACATCAGAGGCTTACAATCCTCTAAAATCAAATAAAAATAATAAAGAAGATTATAAAAAATGGAGTCCCGATAATTAAAAAGTTAGTTATTTAGAATTTTTAATTATTTTTTTCATCGCTTCTAGAGCCAATATATATCCATTTGAACCAAGACCGCAAATAACACCATTGACTACTGAGCTTATCAAAGATTTATGACGAAATTCTTCACGTTGAAAAATATTTGAAATATGAATTTCAATTTTAGGAATTTTCAAAATATTCAACGCATCGTGAATCGCAACTGAGGTATGCGTAAAACCTGCGGCATTAATAATTAAGCCGTCAATTTTTTTATTGCAATTTTGAATTTCAGTTATTATTTCTCCTTCAATATTAGACTGAAAAAAAAAACATTTAATTTTATTTTTTTTTGAAAACTTTTCACATTTTTTTTCTATATCATAAAGCGTTTCTTTTCCGTAAATTTTTGGCTCTCTATTTCCTAGTAAATTTAGATTTGGTCCGTTGATTATTTTTATATTCATATTAATTTATGCTATATTATAATTTAAAATATTCTTTATTTAAACATGATACAAATCCAACTAAATGGAAAACCTTATAAAATTGATGAAAAAATGTCAGTTTCTGACCTATTATCTAAGCTATCTTTAACGGAAAAAAAAGTTGCTGTAGAGATTAATGAAGAAATTTTACCAAGAGAAAATTATAATAAAAAAATTTTATCGGTAAAAGATAAAGTTGAAATTGTTCATTTTATAGGAGGTGGCTAAGTGGAAGAATTAATAATTGCTGGAAAAAAATATAAATCTCGCCTTATACTCGGAACTGGAAAATATAAGGATTTTAAACAAACAGCAGATGCAATTCACAAAGCTGAAGTAGATATTGTAACTGTTGCGGTTAGACGAGTTAATATTACTAACACTAAAGAGCCAATGCTTGTAGATTTTTTGGATCCCAAAAAAATTACTTATCTTCCTAATACAGCTGGATGTTTTAATTCAGAAGAGGCTCTAAGAACACTTAGACTCGCAAGAGATGCCGGAGGATGGAATTTAGTAAAATTAGAAGTTCTAGCAGATAAAGAAACTTTATATCCTAATATGTTAGAAACCCTTGTAGCTTTAAAAGTTTTAAAAAAAGAAAAATTTGAAGTTATGGTTTATTGCTCAGACGATCCTCTGCTTTGTAAACAATTAGAAGATTTAGGAGCGGCCGCTATTATGCCGTTAGGATCTTTAATTGGTTCAGGGCAAGGTATTCAAAATAAATTAAATATTTCAATTATTAAAAAAAATGCAAAAGTTCCTGTAATTGTTGATGCTGGAATTGGGTGCGCTTCTGACGCTTCAATCGCTATGGAGTTAGGTTGCGATGGAGTGTTGATTAATACTGCTGTTGCTGAAGCAAAAGATCCTATTTTAATGGCCGAAGCCATGAAATTTGCTGTTGTTGCAGGAAGAAAATCTTTTTTAGCGGGAAGAATGTTAAAGAAAAATATTGCAAATCCATCAAGTCCAGTTAACGGACTTATTAGCTAACTTTCTACAGTATTAGAATTTTTTTTATTATTTTTAAATTTAAATTTACTAAAAAACTTCTTTTTTTTATCTTTATCTTTTTCTAATTTTTTTTCTGGATTATTTAATTTAACTTCTTCTAAATTATTTTCTGAAGATTTTTTTTCTTCAGGAGTGTTTTTAAATTCACTTATTAATTTCTTCTTAATATTATAAAATTTAAAAATAAATTCTTGATTAAGTAAATTATTATCCTCAATAAAATTAATCTTAAATTTATATTTATCTTTAAAAAATTTTATCTCGTTAGAATAGGTAGAATTAGTAACATCTATAATTCTTTTAGATAATAAAATATCAATAATTTTAATTTTATTATCACCGAATGCTTTTTCTTCTAAAGTTTTGATAATTTTTAAAGCTACAGACTCAGGCGCTAATTGAATTTCCCATTTAAGTGACCCTTCCCGCAATCTCTGTCTAGTCATTTCAAGTAAACCAAAATTACTAATTCTTCCAAATTGAATTCTTGCTTTATCTATTTTTAGACATTCTCTTAATTTTTTTTCTACCAACCTTTTATTTGAGTAGTTTTCCATATCTATAAAATCGATAACTATTAATCCTGCTAGATCACGCAGTCTTATTTGCTTAGCTATCTCCTCTGCGGCCTCTAAATTGTTTGTAAGAGCAGTTTTTTCAACATTTCTTTCTCTAGTAGACCTGCCTGAATTGATATCTATGGAAACCAAAGCTTCTGTAGGACTTATAATTATATAACCGCCAGATTTTAATTCAATTCTTGGTTCAAAAATTGAATTTAAATGTTTTTCAATATCATAATGATGAAATATTGGAATTTTTCCTTTGTATTGTTTTATATTTTTTGTGTGAGATTCAGAAATTTGTTTTGCATAATTTATGGCAATATCAAAAGCTTTTTCTCCAGAAACAACAATACTACTAATATCCTTGCTATAAAAATCTCTAATAGATCTTCCAATGAGATCTTCTTCTTCATAAATAGTTGCTGGTGCAATTGATTTTAAAGTTGTATTTCTTATTTTTTCCCAAGTTTTTAATAAATTTCCTAAATCATCTTTAATTTCGCTTTGAGTTTTATTGGCTCCTGCAGTTCTAACAATTAAACCCATTGTTTTTGGCAGATTTAAATCATTAATAATTTCTTTTAATTTTTGTCTGTCACTTGAGTTGTAGATTTTTCTAGATATGCCACCACCTTTTGCAGTATTAGGCATTAATACAATATATTTTCCCGCTAAAGAAATGTAGGTAGTAAGTGCGGCTCCCTTTTTTCCTCTTTCTTCTTTAACAATCTGTATTAAAACAATCTGACCTGGTTTTATAACTTCTTGGATTCTATATCTTTTATATTTTGGAAATTTTTTATAGGTAGATTGTTCCGATCCGCTTTCTAGATTATTATTATCTAAATTTTCCTCAACGTTGTTAAAATTTTCTTCCGTGTTTGTTAAATCTTGATTATCATTTTTATCTCGAAGATTAATTTTTTGGTCTTCAATTAATTCACTATCATTATTTTTTTCAGCATCATTTTCTTCGAGAAGCTTTTTACGATGTTCTTCTTCTTCTTTTTTAATTCTGTCTTTGTCAGACTGAGGTATTTGATAGTAGTCTGTTTGAATATCATTAAAAGCTAAAAAACCATGACGTTCATTTCCAAAATCAACAAATGCAGCCTGAAGAGAAGGTTCAATTCTACTAACTTTTCCCAGATAAATATTGCCTTTTAAATTTTTTCTATGAATATTTTCATATTCATATTCGTCTATTCCGTTATTAGATTTGATAGCAATTCTAGTTTCTTCAGGGTACGACCCATCAATAAGTAATTCTTTCGACATAAGTTTAAATTTCTAAATTTTTGATTATTTTTAAAAGTCATAAAATTCGTGTTAATTGATTAATATTACCCAATTATTTAATAAATATCTATTTAAATCTTATTTTTGTAAATTAATTATAAGATAAAAACCCAGTTTCTTTGTATTTAGACGCAAATTATTATAAAATTTATTAATGATAGATTTAAAAAATATTTCTCAAAAAAATCAAAAATCACTTGATAATATAAGGGGGTATCTTTGAGAAAAGTGATATTGAAAAAAAAATTCAAGATTTAGAAAAAATCATTGAACAACCAAATTTTTGGAACAATCAAAAAGAAGCAGAAAAAGTAATAAAAAACAGAAATTTTTTGTCTCAAATAAAAAGTGACTATCTAAAAATTTTGAAAGAACATTTGGATAATAAAGATTTTTTAGAAATTGTTATAAAAGAAAATGATGAAAAACTATTAATTGAACTTAATGATTCATTTAAAGAAAATTTTGAAAGTTTAAAAAAACTCGAGCTGTTATGTTTTTTATCAAATGAGAACGACACTTTAGATGCTTATGTTGAAATTCATGCTGGAGCAGGAGGAACCGAAAGTCAAGATTGGGCAGAAATGCTTAGAAGAATGTATTCTCGATGGGCAGATAAAAATAATTTTAAAACTCAACTTATTCACGAAAGTAGAGGTGAAGAAGCCGGCATAAAATCTTCTACTATTAAAATTTCAGGACAGTTTATCTACGGATGGTTAAAAAGTGAATCCGGTGTCCATCGTTTGGTTAGAATTTCTCCTTTTGACTCAGGAGCAAGACGGCATACAAGTTTTGCAAGCGTTTGGGTATATCCGGTGATCAATGAAGATATTAATGTAGAAATTTTGGATAAAGATATTCGTGTAGACACTTATCGTTCAAGCGGAGCCGGTGGACAGCATGTTAATACTACTGATAGTGCCGTTAGAATTACTCATCTTACAACGGGAATTGTAGTGCAATGTCAAAATGAGAGATCGCAGCACAAGAATAAAGAAACTGCTATGAATATGTTAAAAGCAAGACTTTATGAGTTAGAACTTAAAAAGAAGCAAAAAAATTTTGATAGCATAGAAGAATCTAAAAAAGATATTGGATGGGGAAGCCAAATAAGAAGTTATGTATTACAACCTTATCAATTAGTAAAAGATAATAGGACCAATATAGAAATGACGAATCCAGATAAAGTTTTAGATGGTGAAATTACACCATTCTTAGAAGCTTCAGTATTTCAGGGAGCTTTGTAATGAAAAAAATTTTAATTTGCTTATTTGTAATTTTTTTTTCATTAATTTGTGTATTTATTTATGGTTATGAAACTACAAATTTAAACGCTGAAGTTAGCACAGAGTTTAATAAAAAGTTTCCTAAGATTTCTCTTGAATTTAAAAGTATAAGAATAAACTTAGACCCCAAGAATATTGCAATAAGATTTTCATTAATAGATCCAAAACTTTTTTACAAAAAAAAACTTACTACTATTTATCAATCAAATTTTGAAATTAATTTACTTACATTATTAAGGGGTAATAAAGATATAAGTTTTTTAGAATTAAAATTTTCTGAAAATTCAATAGCAGATAGCGCAGATATAATAAAAGACGTATTTTTTAACACAAATCAAAAATTTATTTTAGATAATAAAATTAAAAATGGCACTATAAGTGGAGATGTAAAAATTACTTTTGATAGAGAGATAGATTATAAATTTGAAGGCGTAGTTAGTAATCTTAATTTTATAATTGATCAAAATTTTCCGGAATTTCAAAATATTAATGCAATTATTAATATAAAAAATGAAACAATCACCACGCAAATATTATCAGGAGACTTGGCAGGATTAAATTTTAGTAAATCTAAAATTTCAGTTTTAAGTAATGATAGTGGTTATAAAGCAGATTTAGATTTAAATTTATCTGGACAACTTCAATCTTTTAAAGATTTTAAAAATATACAGTTTCTTAAAGATTTCAATTATACAAATTCTATAGATGAGCTGTCTTTTGGAATTAAATCTTCAAATAAAATTAATCTTCAATTTGATAAAAATGGAAATTTAATATCGAATACTTTTAAAGGAAAAGCAGATTTAGAAAATTTACATCTTCATATTAACAAGTCGAAATTTTCTAATATTTTTGAAGATAATAATAGATTTTTTTCTAATGGAAAATTTAAGTTAGATTACGATCAATCTAGTACTACAATTAATGGCATTATTTTCAATCAAAATGACTATTTTAATATTAATATTTTGACAGATGATAAGAATAATACAAAATTTAATATCATCTCTGAGTTAAATTTTTCAAATTGGTCTAAAGTTTTTAATTCAAAATATATAAAAGGATCAATCAAATCTTATATTCAAGTAATATTAGATAAGGATAAAGTTTATTTCGAAGTAAAATCTAATCTTAAGAAAAGTTATATTAATTTTTACAGAATTAATTATATAAAATTACTGAATAATGAAGCTGATTTTACTTTAAAAGGAAAATTTTCTAACAATGATTATTTAATAGATAATATTTTATTCGAATCAAATAAAAACAAAATTAATATTTCTAATTTAGATTTAGATAATAATTTTTTAGTTAAATCTTTTAAGTTAATAGAATTATATACAAGAAATAACTCTCTAAATATTGCCTTTTCTAAAAATAACAATTCAAATATTATTGAGATCTTAGGTAGAAAATTAGATGCTACAAATCTAATAGAAAGTTTAACTAGTTCAAACTCATCATCAATAATATCCAAACAATTTAGCGGTTTATTATCAGTCAAATTAGATACAATCGTCACTGGAGCTAATGACGACATTCATGATTTCATTTTAAGTGGAACAGTTGCAAAAGGGATGTTTACAAAACTTAGTGGAAATGGAAATTTTTCAGATAAAGAAAAAATAAATATAAAAATTGGAAGAAATAAAAACAATTATATCGAAACATATTTACACTCTGATCGAGCTAGACCTTTCTTTTCTAGCTTTAGTTTTATAAAAGGGTTCGAGAAAGGAAAATTAGACTTTAGAAGCGAGGATGTAGCGCAAGATATTTCTAGAGGTTCTATTATTGTAAGTAATTTTCAAATTAGGGAAGTGCCATTGCTAGCAAAAATATTATCGTTAACATCGTTAACTGGAATTTATGATACGATTAGAGGGAAAGGCATACGTTTTGATAATGCTGTGTTAACTTTTAAAAACGATAAAAATAATTTTATTATAGAAGATTTTTATGGAACGGGACCTGCAATTGGGTTTATTTTAAACGGTAGTATTAGCAATATTGACAAATCAACAAAAATTAATGGAAATATAATTCCTGCTTATGAAGTAAACAGGGTTATTGGAATGCTACCTGTTGTTGGAGATATTTTGGCTGGTAAAACTGGTGATGGTATTTTTGGAATAAGCTTTACTATTAAAGGCAAAGAAGATGATTTAGATGTGGAAATTAATCCAGTAAAAACTCTGACCCCAAGATTTGTTCAAAGATTTATCAAGATGTTTAGGTCACCCAAGGTTAATCAATTAGATGAATAAGTACATGTTGTTTTTTGCCAAATGAAATTTTTAAAATATCTTTATCTTTAAAATCAATAAGCGTAATTATTTTTTTTTCTTCAGTTACAATTTCATTATTTAATTTATAAGCACGATTTTGAATATTTCTTCTATATTCACCATTTGATTTTGCAAAATTAATTTGAATAATTAATGCATTTAAAGAAATACCTTTTTTAAATTCTTTTTTATTAAATTTAATCTTTGGAAGATCATCCCCAAAAGATTTATCCTGAAAAGTTTTTTTTGCTGTTGTTTCAGCAGTAGAAGCTGATTCATTGCCATGTAAAATTTTAGTAGTTTCATTTGCTAAAATAATTTTTAGGTCATTGATGTTCTTATTATCTTTTTTGTATCCATCAATGACTTCGGTTGGAATTTCAGTAAAAAGTTTTAAATACTTGATTACATCTGCATCATCAACGTTTCTCCAGAATTGCCAATAATCATAAGGAGATGTCATTTTGGCGTCTAACCATATTGCTCCCTTTTCAGTTTTGCCCATCTTAGTTCCCGAGCTATTTGTAATGAGCGGCGTTGTTAGTCCATAAGATTCTTTACCATTAACTCTTCTTATTAATTCTATGCCATTTATTATATTACCCCATTGATCTGAACCGCCGATTTGCAATAGGCAGTCATATTTATTATTTAATTCAAGAAAATCATAAGCTTGCAAAATCATGTAGTTAAATTCTAAAAAACTTAGAGATTGTTCTCTATCCAATCTTAATTTTACACTATCAAAAGTTAACATTTTATTAATTGTAAAATGTTTTCCATAATCTCTTAAAAAATTCACATAATTAATTTTTGTTAACCATTTTTTATTATTTAAAAAAATAAATTTATTTTTTTTAGAATCTAAAAATTGAGTAAAAACTTTTTGTATACCTTTGGTATTTTTATCTATTTCTTTACTTGTCAAAATTTTTCTTGTTTCTTCTTTGCCCGAAGGATCGCCTACGAGTGTTGTTCCTCCTCCAAGCAATACAATCGGAGTATGTCCAAATTTTTGGAATAAACGTAGGCACATAATTTGCAGCAAGCTACCAACATGCAAACTTTCAGCCGTACAATCAAAACCTATGTAGAGTTTAATTTTTTTAGAATTTAATATTGTTGCTAATTTTTCAATGTCTGTGCACTGACTAAAATAACCTCTTTCTTGAAAAGTCTTTATTAAATTCTGATTCATTTATTAAGATAGTATTATACAAAAATAAATAATATTAAAATCTATTATGGTTAAATTTACAGCTATAGGCACTATGAGCGGAACTTCTATGGATGGAATTGATATTTCTTTAATTTGTTCTGACGGAGAATATAGCCTTGAGGTAATCGATAATAATTATTTGGAATATAATTCTAATTTTAAAAGTAAACTTATAAAAATAAGAAAAGAGATTTTAAAAATTAGTGATTTAGAAGAAAAGAATAAATTAGTAAACGATATTTCTCGAGAACTTACAATTTTGCATGTTGAAGCAATTAACCAGTTATTAAAAAATAATCCAAAATATGAATCTGAAATTGTTGGTTTTCATGGGCACACTTTACTTCATAAGCCTGATGATCATTTTACTTTTCAATTAGGTAATCCTGATTTAATGGCTAATTTACTTAAAAAAAAAGTTATTTTTAATTTTAGAGATAACGATCTTCTAAATGGAGGACAGGGAGCACCATTGGCGTCATTATATCATTCATTAATTCTAAAAAATATAAATAAGGAAAATTCAGGAGTAATAATAAATATCGGAGGAATTGCAAATGGTAGTTATTTTGACAAATCTGTAATTCATTCTAATGATATTGGACCTGGCAATTGTTTGCTTGATCAATGGATTAGAGAACAACAAGTTGGTTTTGATTTTGATAAAAATGGAGACATCTCAGCCAAAGGAAAAGTAAATTCTTTGATCCAAGAAGATTTTATTAATCAATATAATTATCATTATAAAAAAAAATCATTAGATATTAATGATTTCAATATCGCGCAATTTAGAGGTTTAAAATTAGAAGATGGAGCAGCAACCTTAGTTAGTATTACAGCTAATTTAATTGCTTCATTTGTAAAAAATATAAACGAAAGAAAAAATATAATAATTTTAACTGGCGGTGGTAGAAAAAATAAAACTTTAATTAATTATTTATCTCAAATTTTAAAAATAAAAATAACATCTATAGAAGATTTTAATTTTGACGGAGATTTTATTGAATCGCAAGCTTTTGCCTATTTAGCGATAAGAAGTTTTCAAAATAATATTTTATCTTTACCAAGCACTACCGGAGTAAAAAAACCTGTGACGGGCGGGAAATTATTTTTATACTAAAATCTAGATTCTTTTTTTACGTATTTTTCAATAGCTGAGCAAAATTCTTTTTCTTTGCTAGCAAAAAAATGATTAGCACCTTCGATTTTTACAAAATCTACATTAATACTCTTTTGATTTTTAAGTTTAGTTTCAAGAGCTTTTGTAGCGTCGGTTGGAACTAGCTGATCTTGTGCAGCGTAAATAACTAATCCAGAAGAGGGACATGGTGCTAAAAAATTAAAATCATAAATATTTGGTTGAGGACAAATGGAAATAAATCTGTAAATTTCAGGTCTTCGCATCAATAATTGCATACATATTAAAGAGCCGAAAGAAAATCCAGCAATCCAGCTTTCATTAGTGGTTGGATTTTGTCTTTGAATCCAATCTAATACAGCCGCAGCATCTGATAATTCTCCTTGACCATTGTCAAATTTTCCATCGCTTTTACCAACTCCTCTAAAATTGAATCTACAAACAGAAAACCCTAATTTTAAAAAAGTATGAAACGCATTATAAACTACGCGATTATTCATTGTGCCACCATATTCAGGATGAGGATGAAGAATTAGAACAGTAGGAGCGGTTGAACTTTTTCCTTGAACGTATTTGGCTTCTAATTTTCCATCAGGACCATTTATAAATGTTCCTGCAGGGTTTATATCGCTCATAAGTAATTTTTTAATAGGCGCCTCTTATATCATAAAAGCATTTTCAATTTCCTCTTTTTTATTAATCTTGACTAAATTAGTAGGAATACTTAAATAAGCGAAAATTTACCTTAATATATAATGAAATTAACAGCAAAAGGCAGATATGCCGTCATGGCAATGACTGATCTTGCTATGTTTAACAAACATCCCAAACCAATTAGCTTGAATGATATATCTATTAGACAAGGTATTTCTTTATCTTTCTTAGAGCAACTTTTTTTAAAATTAAAAAAAAAAGAACTTGTAACAAGCGTTAGAGGGAATCTAGGCGGATATAAACTTGCAAAAGATCCCAATAAAATTCAACTCTCTTCAATCATTGAAGCTGTGGACGAAAATATAAAAACTACTCGATGTAAACTAAAATCAAAAAAGGGTTGTACAGGAAAAACCACAAGATGCATAACTCATAACCTCTGGGACGGTTTATCAAAACATATTAATAATTATTTTTTAACAATTACTTTAAAAGATATTCTAGATGATAAAATTCCAGAGTATTATAATTCGTTATCGAATGTTTCGCAATTAAGTTTATCAAATGGACAATAAAATGATTTATTTAGATTATAATGCGACTGCACCATTAAATTCAAATGTTATGAAAAAAATAAATAATCTGGATCTAAATAATTTTGGAAATTCATCCTCAGTTCATAAAATGGGT
>TBL_comb48_EPIDRAFT_1001626_pt1 | contig 16264 bp, 15 predicted proteins | sample TroBogEpilimnion_37_FD_10681 | JGI IMG/M metagenome (IMG submission 10681)
TGGCCTTGGTGCTTTTGATAATGCTTGCGACGGCGCATCTTAAAGATTGTCACTTTATCGTGACGTCCCTGGGAGACGACAGTGGCCATCACAGCTGCACCATTAACCAATGGATCACCTAATTTCAGTGATGCGCCTTCGCCNACGGCGAGGACTTGGTCAAGAGTGATTTCGCTGCCGATTTCCGCTGGTATCTGTTCTATTTTCAATTTTTCGCCNGCAGCAACTTTATACTGTTTGCCACCGGTTTTTATGACCGCGTACATGGTTTGAAACCTCAATTTAAGCCTACATTTTGGGCTAATCCACCCTGGATTAGCCAAGCCCATTATTATATCTTGCATGACCACCTCTGTCAAAAACAATGAGCTAAACCAGATTCTGGAGCCTATTTCCTTAGATTTCAAGGCCTTAGACGATCTCATTCGGCTGCGTTTAGCCTCAAAAGTGGCCTTAATTGACCAAATCTCTACTTATATCATCCAGGCTGGTGGCAAGCGGGTCCGCCCTGCCCTACTGATGCTAGTTGCCAAGGCCCTATCCAAGGGCAAAGAAATGCCTCACGCTCTAGAGCTTGCTGCTGTAGTTGAATTCATTCATACGGCGACTTTGCTGCACGACGATGTGGTTGATGAATCCACGCTTCGGAGAGGGCGCGAAACCGCCAATGCTGCTTTTGGCAATGCCGCCAGTGTTCTGGTGGGCGACTTCTTATACTCAAGAGCCTTTCAAATGATGGTCGGCCCTAATGACCTCAGAGTCATGGAGATTCTGTCAGACGCAACCAATACGATTGCCGAGGGCGAAGTTTTACAGCTACTCAATATGAATGACCCTGAAGTCGACGAAGAAAGTTACCTCAGAGTCATTCGCTATAAAACTGCCAAATTGTTTGAAGCATCTAGCGAACTAGGCGCAATCATTGCTGGAGCAGGTGAAGCCGAGAGAGAAGCCGCCGCTGCCTTTGGTCGCCATATTGGCACCGCCTTCCAACTCATGGATGACTTGCTAGACTACACAGCAGATGCCGAACAAATGGGAAAGCATGCTGGTGATGATTTACGCGAAGGTAAGCCAACTCTACCCCTCATTTATCTCCTCGAAAAAGGAAGCCATGAGGAACAGCTTTTAGTGCGGGCAGCGATTGAACAAAACCAAGACCTACCTCAAGATGTCTTCGCTCAAATTCTGAAGGCAGTTCAAGATTCTGGTGCGCTGGATTACACCCAGGCCGCCGCTCAGAAAGAGGCGCATTTAGCGAAAGAGTGCCTAGCCTCCTTTCCCAAAAATGAGGCTACTGATGCCTTGTTTGCTTTATGCCAATACTCACTTGCTAGACAATCCTAATTATTGCTAAAGTATTTCTAACGGAATGTAGCGCAGCCTGGTAGCGCACCTCGTTCGGGACGAGGGGGTCGGAGGTTCGAATCCTCTCATTCCGACCAGCGCTTGCCCTGTAAGATAATCATATTGATCTCTTTCATCGAGGAACACTATGGCGCAATGGCTCAGATTTACTCATCACAATAAACCGGGCTTCGGTCAACTATTAGGAGAACAGATCCAAGTTCACTCTGGAGACATGTTTGCCAATCCGCAGCCCACGGGGGAAAGGATTCCTCTTGCGGAGGTAGAAATTGATATCCCCTGCGCGCCCTCCAAGATGATTGCGATGGTAGATAACTTTTATGCCTTAGTTAGCAAGCTTGAGCATGCAATTCCCGCTGAACCTTTGTATTTTCTGAAGGGTAATAATTCCTTCCTAGCTAATGGCAAAGTGATTCGTACTCCAAAATCCTATTCCGGCAAAGTGGTCTACGAGGGAGAACTTGGTATTGTGATTGGCAAACACTGCTATGAAGCATCTGAGTCTGAGGCACAAAACTCCATCTTTGGTTACACCTGCATCAATGATGTCACTGCGATAGAGATTCTCAATCGTGATCCTGGTTATGCGCAGTGGACGCGCTCAAAGAGCTTTAACACCTTTGGTGTATTCGGCCCATACATTACCAGCGGTGTTGATCCCATGTCACTCCACATCAAAACCATTTTGAATGAGCAAGAGCGCCAAAACTACCCTGTTAGCGATATGATTTTTCCACCCGCAAAGCTTGTCAGTCTCATCTCACAGGATGTTCCACTTGAACCGGGCGACATTATTGCCTGCGGAACTTCAGTTGGCGTTGGCTCCATGAAACCAGGCAGTCAAGTGAGTATCGTGATCGATGGTGTAGGTCGACTCGACAATACATTTGAGTGAGCTTGACAACTCACTCAATACCGCCAATATCAATATCCTGATACGGATGGAAGCGATAGACTGCCTTTGGATGCCTGTACGTTCTCGTCAAGATACTTAGTCAAAGCAAAGACTGTATTCAAGCAAGGAGTTGGAGTCTCAGTAATCTTTCCTAATTCGATTACTGACCCTAACAAAGCATCCACCTCCAAACTGCGGCCTGCTTCTAAATCTTGCAGCATTGAGGTTTTGTGTTTACCCACTTTTTCTGCGCCAGCAATACGACGCTCAATATCGACACGAAAAGTGACGCCTAATTTCTCAGCAATCGTTTGCGCTTCCGCCATCATGCTCCGGGCTAGCTCCCTAGTCAGAGGGTACTGACAAATTCCTTCGAGAGTTCCATGTGTCAAAGCGCTAATGGGATTAAAGGTCATATTGCCCCAGAGCTTCAACCAAATTTCAGAACGAATATCCTCTAAGACGGGTGACTTAAATCCGGCAGCAACCATGACTTCAGACACAGCTTGAATTCGCTCTGTAACTTGACCATTGAGTTCGCCAATCGGAAAGCGATTACCTTCAACGTGACGAATCACTCCAGGCGCCTGGGTAAAGGTCGCGGGGTAAACAACGCAGCCAATAATGTTTTCGGGGTTAATCGCTTTTTTAGCCTTACCACCCGCATCGACCGTCTCAACGGAGTGATCCTGAAATGGTCCTGCCAGTTTTTGGAAGTACCACCAAGGAATGCCATTTTGCATTGGAATCAAAATGGTTTTGGGGCCCATAATGTTTGCTAAATCATCAACGATGGGTTCTACTTGATGAGCCTTCACCGCCAAAATCACGAGATCAGGATTTTTGACATCAGTAATTTTTTCTACTGCTTTGACTTGGGCTATTAGTGGCTCTGGCTGATCATCCATGATCAAAGCCAAGCCGCGCTCCTGGATGGCAGCTAAGGTTGCCCCGCGCGCCACAACAGTAACTTCATTTCCAGCTCGGGCTAGCATGACGGCTAAATATCCGCCGATAGCACCTCCTCCACCGATGACGCAAATTTTCATGACTGCCTTGCAAAATAATATTGAATTACTGTCATATTAGATGAGAATATTTTGCAGTGCAATATCAAAAATGACTCAATTTTTAGGTAATAGCAATCTTTACACTGCTTTTAAGAGTGCTCTTGGGGTAAACCCTCCTGCAATCATCCCAAAAATACTTGCTAATAAACCAGCAAGCTGGGGCGGCATCACAGCATCTGGAGCCAACATTTCACAACTAATCCAAATAGTGAGCCCAAACACAATTGCCAACAAACCGCCCAAGGAATTGGCCTTCGACCAATACACCCCGAAAGCCAGTGGTACAAAAGCTGCCACCAGCGTGATCTTATAAGCGCTCTCAACCATCTTAAAAATAGAGAGCTGTGAATTGACGGCAAAGAAAGTAACCACCACAGCAAAACAAATCACGGTGATGCGCATGATCTTGAGCAACTGTTGATCGGAAAGATGTCTAAAAAAACCTTTGACGATATTTTCTGCAAAAGTGACAGAGGGCGCTAACAAAGTTGCACTAGCGCAACTCTTGATTGCGGAGAGCAAGGCACCAAAAAACATGATCTGCGCAATCATTGGGGCATGATTTAAGACTAACTTAGGCAAGATCATTTGCGGATCAGTATCGAGATATTGATTAACCAAATCAGGACTAATCAGTGTTGCAGAGTAGGCCAGATAGAGCGGTACAAAGGCAAAAATGAAATAAAGAACTCCGCCCAAGATTGCAGCCTGAACAGCAATATTGACATTTTTAGATGAGGTAATCCGTTGGAACACATCTTGCTGAGGTATTGAACCTAGCATCATGGTGAATAAAGCGGCAATAAAACCGAGTACTGAAGCTAAATTCATATCGGGCCAGAAATTAAACTTGCCTGCAGCAGCTGCATGTTGAATCACAGGCATCACTCCGCCCGTTTGCGTGGACATTTCGCCACCGATATACAACATGCCAATCACGATGATGATCATCTGGATGAAGTCTGTAATCGCCACTGACCACATTCCTCCAAACAAGGTGTAGATCAATACACTACATGCGCCGATGAGCATGCCGCCCGTCTGAGAAATACTTCCTTCAGAAACAACGTTGAACACCAAGCCTAAGGCCTTCACTTGTGCGGCAACCCAACCAAGATAAGACACAACAATACAGAGAGTGACTAAAACTTCGACTGTACGGCCATACTTTTCTCGAAAGAAATCGCCAATAGTGAGCATTTTTCGGTTGTAGAGATGGCGAGCAAAAAAGAGGCCCACCAGAATGAGACAGAGTGAAGAACCAAATGGGTCTGCGACGATTCCGCCCATTCCCTCTTTTAAGAAGGTTGCCGGAATGCCGAGTACGGTTTCTGAACCAAACCAGGTAGCAAATACAGTGGCGGTAACAATCGGGAGTGGCAGGCTGTGACCTGCAGCAGCAAAGTCTGCTGTATCTTTCACGCGCAAGGCAGCCCAGAGGCCAATGCCCACCGATATAACCCAATAAATGATCACAAACCAAATCAGCACAATCTAGTTCCTTTATGAATTTGCCAAATTATAAGATCTTGTTACTTATGGCAAAGGAAGGTTTTGAACCAACTTGAGGCAAGCCCTTCTGACATAATTCAGGCGTGAACACTTCCTCGGCAAACCCGCAAGCCGACCTAGCCTATCAAAAATCGATTCTGGGCTCGGTTTCGAGAACCTTTGCCCTCACGATCCCATTACTGCCAGCGTCTTTGGAAAAAGTCGTCGGCAACGCCTACCTACTCTGTCGCATTGTCGATACTATCGAGGATGCATCTGACCTAGAGCCATCCACGAAACAAGCGCTATCCCAACTATTTTTGGATAGTGTGGTGGGTACAGTGACCCCCCAAGCGTTTGCAGAGCCCTGCTTGTCAGTCCTCAAAAACCATTCCAATCTGAGTGAGCTTGATCTAATTGAGCATATTCCTGCGGTCTTGAGAATTTTGCACACCTGCACTACCCAAGATCAAGAGGCCGTTACCAAATGTGTTTCTATTATGTCTTTAGGCATGTCTCGTTTTCACACTAGGCAATCGACAGCCGGATTAAGCGATTTAAAAGAATTTGAAGAGTACTGTTATGTCGTTGCGGGTGTTGTGGGGGAGTTACTCACTAATCTCTTTAGCAATCATTCCGCTCACTTTGCTCAAAGTATGCAGGGCAATGAATCCTTGAGTATCGGTTTTGGGCAAGCTCTACAGATGACCAACATCTTGAAAGACTCTTCAGAAGATCGTGCCCGCGGAGTTTCTTGGAGGCCCTCCAAAATGAGTCAAAGTGATCTACTCACAATTGCCTACAACAAACTCTTAGAAGCCCGTAATTACATTTTGCTGATCCCAAAACAAGATGTGGGCATTCGCCGCTTTTGCTTTTTAGCCTTTGGATTAGCTGTCTTAACCCTAAATGCCATTGCCCGCAAAGACTCAGCCAAGGTCATTCCCGAGCAAAAGCTCACGCGTAGAGTAGTGTGGACAGTTTATGGCTTCACAAAACTGGCAGCGCAAAGCAACCTTCTGATTAAACTTTTTTTCTATCTCAGCAGTCAAGATCTCAGAAAGTTGCTGAAATAAAGAGTGCTTACAAAACGCCTTCGTGACGTAACAGCCAAATTTTGATCGCGCGGTAGAAACCAGGCGAGTCCTCTTTCATATAGCCACCAAGTCCTTGGGCGCTCACTACTCGATGGCAAGGCGTAATAAGCGGAAAAGGGTTNGCACCACATGCATTTCCAACNGCCCTTGGTCCACTTTTCATTTTGTTAGCAATCTCGCCATAGGTTGCAGTTTGGCCAAGTGGAATCTGTTGGGCATTACGCCATACCTTTTCTTGATGTGCTGTACCGATGGGCTTTAATGGGATATCAAACTCAAAGTGAGGATCCTTAAAGTAGGCTAGACACTGTCTTTGAACCTCCTTTGCCAACAAATTTCTCGGGGCAATCAGTTTTGATTGAATTGGCAGGTAATCGATCTTTGCCAACATCAAGCTACCATCAACCACCTCAGTCCAGATTCCGAGGCGGCCAAAGGGCGCCTGAATCACGCAGTAATGTGAAGCTTCTGTGTCGGCAGTGGACTTAGGGGTAGCCATTCAGAATATTCTGACATAGGTTTACGAAAGCTGCAGTAGTCGAAGGCTTCGAGTTGATAGCTCTATAGCTACTACTTTGCTATATTGATTGCCATGACATTAAAAGATGGATTCAATGGATAATTTTTTTCACGACTGGCCTTTTTATGCTCAAGTCGCTCTAGTAATATTCTTGCTTGCTCTATCGGGATTTTTCTCGATGGCTGAGACCAGCATGATCTCTGCCAATCGCCACCGCTTGCGAGCCATGGCCAAATCCGGCAATACCGGAGCAGCTCTAGCAGAAAAACTCCTCAAGAGAATTGATTCCTTACTTTCAGTCCTGTTGATTTCGAATAACTTAATTAATACGGTTTTATCGATCTTGGTAACAGGGATCGCCTTGCACTTCTTTGGCGACACTGGTTATGTTCTCTCAATTGCGACCCTGGTAGCAGCATTTTTGATCATTGTTTTTAGTGAAATCACCCCCAAAGTGATTGGTGCAGCGTTTCCAGAGCGGATTTCTTCCAGCGTCGGCTGGCTCATCCTCCCATTAATCTTTGCTCTCAAGCCCTTGCTTTGGTTTATTAATTATTTTGTATCCAGCTTAATGAGTCTATTTAGGCTGCAAGCCTCTAATGAACATAAAGCACTGAGCAAAGAAGAGCTGCGTAGTTTGGTTTTGGAATCCAGTCGCTTCTCTTCTAATCATCACCGCAATATTTTGCTCAATCTTTTTAATCTCGAAAATATTTTGGTCGATGATGTCATGACACCGAGATCCAAAATTGAAATGCTAGATATCTCGAGACCTATTCGGGATGTGATTGAGGACCTAGAAACCTGCTATCACAATAAATTACCTGTATGCGATGGTGACTCAGAAAAAATTATTGGTATTTTGTCTGTAAAAAAAGCGCTCAGTCTCCTTGGTCATCAAGAACTTGAGCATGAAGACTTTAGGGCTTTATTGAATGAGCCCTATTTCATTCCTAGCGGAACACCAGTCTTACAACAAATGCAATTTTTTCAAGATAATCAGCAGCGCCTTAGCTTGGTAGTGAATGAATATGGGGAGGTCTTAGGCCTTGTTACTTTTGAAGATATTGTTGAAGAGCTCATTGGCGAATTCACCACTTCATTCTCCAATCTTTCTAATGAGGCTCGCTGGCTTCAAGACGGCACTTATCTAGCTAGTGGCGGCGCCTCTTTGAGAGATCTCAACAGACTTCTTAATTTGGAACTTCCCCTTGATGGACCAAGGACGCTCAACGGACTTATCCTAGAAAAGCTGGAAGCTATTCCAGACCATGATGTCAGCATTCGAATTGCGGGCATCGTCATGGAAATTGTCCAGTTTGATGATCAGGGAATTAAAACTGTCAAACTCCATCAACCCCATCATCCCATCGGTGGGGCTTGAGTCAGCTTGAAGACGACAGCCTCATTATCCGAGCCTGGCATGAGATTACAGTTAATGCGCTGCAATCTAGGGCTACGGATATTCATATTGAAGCTGGCCTTCAAGAGACAGTAGTTCGTCTCAGAATAGATGGCGCACTACAACTTTTAGCGCGTTATCCAAACTCTCTGCATGAACGCTTAATCACGCGCATCAAAATATTAGCGCGTCTTGATATTGCTGAAAAGCGTCTTCCTCAAGATGGCCGACTATGCATCGGTAGCGACTTTAGTAAACCCGATATTGATTGTCGTGTCTCAACCATGCCTACTCTATATGGAGAAAAAGCAGTAGTCCGAATTCTTCCAAGTCTAATCGGCGACCTTGCATTGGAGCGTGTGGGTTTGATACCAGAGCAACTCAGTATTTTTCGCTCAGCAATTCAGCAGCCTCATGGTTTGATATTAGTTACTGGGCCAACTGGGTCTGGAAAAACCCGCACACTGTATAGCTGCCTAAGAGAGCTGAATCAGCCCGAGAAAAATCTATGCTCTATTGAAGACCCTATTGAGATTCGTCTACCTGGAGTTAATCAAGTTGCATTCCACGAAAAAGCAGGTCTGGATTTTGCAACGATTATTCGAGCACTTTTACGTCAAGATCCCGATGTACTCATGATTGGCGAAATCAGAGACTCGGCTTCTGCTCGAGTAGTCATTGAAGCAGCCCAAACGGGGCATCTTGTTCTCAGCACGCTCCATACTCGTAATGCACGGGGCGCTATCGCCCGGCTTAAAACTTTAGGAATTGAACGGGAGCATATCGAATCATGTCTTCATTGCGTTAGCTCCCAGCGCCTAGTCAGAACCTACTGTCAGACCTGCAAAGGGGTAGCTCTTGATTCGGCTTGCTCAAAATGCAAAGGTTCTGGCTACTTCGGCAGAATTGGCATTCATGAAGTATTTAATCGTCGCATGATTTTTGATCAGAATGAACCGTCAATTGATCTGCATTTAGCGGGTATGCGCTATGTTCGTCAAGGTCTGATTAATCCAGATATGCTTGCCTATGAAATTGGGTCAGCTTGCCTGTGATGCGCGCTATGCTCCGCCGTCATTTAGGAATCAAAGGCCAACTGCAGTTTGCAGAGCAACTGCTGAGCCTTCTAGAATCTGGCCTACCACTGCTGAACGCGATTGAACTGCTACAACAAGTAAACGGATCTGACTATAGCCACTTTCTGCCTAAGCTATATACCAAACTGAAGCAAGGCAATAGCCTTACTCAGAGCTTATTACTTCAAGGGGAACTATTCTCACCAGAATTTATTAATTTGATTCGGGTCAGTGAACGCACTGGCGATCTTGAATTAGCTTTAAGAACGATTACCCGCCAACTGAGTGCAAAAATCGAACTCAACAACCAGATTCGGCAAGCGCTAACCTATCCCATCATCACTTTATTGAGCTCTATTTTTTTACTTCTGCTAATGATGATTTGGGTAATTCCTGTTTTCAAGGAGGTGTTTGCTAATTTTCGGGCGGAGCTACCACCAGCTACTGCGATGTTGATTGCGACTTCGGATTTAATCCAGGAATTCTTTCTACTAATCCTTCTACTAGGCCTTTGTGGAGTTGGCATCTTTATATTTTTTTGGGTTCGGTCAATCCGACTACAGAAATTATGTGATCTAGCCAGCTTTCAGATACCCCTTTTTGGTAATCTACTGCGCTTAGCAACGCTGAGTAATTGGTGTCGCACCCTGGGTCATCTCCTGCATTCTGGATTAGCATTACCTGATGCCATTCGTATCACGGCCCAATCGTCTAATCATTGGTTGAGTCACGATCTCAGCGCTGAATTATTTAAACATCTAACCCGTGGCTGGCCATTGCGAGAATCCCTCAATAGATCTGATCCACATCACTATTTATTTGATCAGGAAACACTGCAGCTGTTATCGATTGGGGCAGAAAGCGCTTCTTTAGCCAAGATGCTCAATAAACGTGCAGAAGTTTTGCAAACTCGCCTGAGCAGTCAACTCAATACACTTGGTCAAACCATAGAGCCCTTGCTAATGATTGGCATTGGCCTCATTATTGGGGCCTTAGTGGTCATTCTGTATCTGCCAATATTTAACTTGGGACAAGTCGTCTGATGCAATCACCCAATCTCATTATCTTGGTTCAAATGACACTCGTTCTAGCGCTCATTTATTTAGCCTACATCGACCTCACTAGCTTTCGACTTCCCAATGCCCTGACAATTCCATTGATTTTTTTGGGGCTAATGTTTAATTTTCTAACACCACTGCACTTTACCAATTCTACGAATGCCCTCCTCGGATGCGTCTTGGGATATGGTTTTGTATGGTTGATGAACTTCATTTATCGCACCCTGAAAAAACAGAGCGGGATTGGCATGGGGGACGCCAAGCTCCTAGCTGCCTTGGGTGCTTGGCTCGGTGCAGATGCCTTACCAGAGATCCTGCTAATTGCCTCTTTAAGCGGTCTAGTCGGAGGGCTCCTATGGCTCAAGTGGCAGAAATCTCAGATCAATCATCCTTTTCCTTTTGGGCCCTTTTTGGCCTTTGCTGGCATCATAGAACTCTTATGGCCTCAGGCAATTCAAACCTCTCTACTCATTCATTGAATTTAAGCACCCTCAAGGGGGCCGCAATATTAGTTGGCCTTACTGGAGGCATTGGATCAGGAAAATCTGCCATTGCAGAGAGGCTAGCAAGTTATGGGGCTGCCATCATCGACTCGGATGTCATTGCACACCAAGTGACCAGCACCGGCGGGCCTGCAATTGAGCCTATTCGGGAGCAGTTTGGTGCTCAATTTATTCAGCCCGATGGCGCTTTAGACAGGAAAAAAATGCGGGTTTTAGTCTTCGCAGACCCACAGTCTAGAAAGGCCCTAGAAGCGATTACCCACCCCCTGATTCGAGCTAAAGCAATTGAAGAGGCTAGCCTAGCTATCCAAAAGCGGGCGCCGTATATCGTTTTTGTTGTCCCCCTGCTCTTAGAGTCTTCTGAGTGGTTCCAGCATATTGACCATATCGTGGTGGTAGATTGCCCTGAAGCGCTTCAGATCAAGCGGGTCATGGAGCGAAATGGCCTCACCAAAGCAGAGGTCGAAAGCATTCTCCAGGCTCAGGCAAGTCGGGCTGAGCGCTTGGCGCAAGCTGATACGGTCATCGAAAACATGGGTAGCCTAGAAGACCTTGAGCCTCAAGTCCAACTTTTGCATCAAAAAATCCTACAGATTCGTAAGCGCTAGCCCAGTTCGTCATAGAATATGGTCTTGTGATTGTCTACGAATACCCCTTCAACGAATTAGTCCGGAGCATGCTTCGGCTAGAGTATTTGTTCGCCCGTTTTAACCATTTTTTACGATCAGATGATCCCGAACTTCATCACAACGCCATCTCCATTTTGTTTGACTTAGGTGATATCGGCGCCCGTGGAGATATTAAGTCTCTTTTATTAAAAGAATTTGAGCGTCAAAAATATTCACTCAATGGCTTGAAGTCCTCACAAAAAGTAGACCAAGAAGCTCTTGTACAAACGATTACTGAAATTGATGCTGCTGCATCCAAAATTAATCGTTCACTGGGCAAGCCAAATGCGATCATTACAGAAAGCGAATGGCTTAATGCAATTCGTACTCGCCTAAATATTCCAGGTGGCACCAGCCCGATTGATTTACCAAGCTACCATGCTTGGAAAAATAGTCCTGTCGATGAACGACGCGCTTTACTAGAAAATTACATTACTCCTTTATTGCCTTGGTATGAAGCGGGACAATTATTCTTGCGTCTACTGCGTCAGTCTGGAGAAGCGAAAGATGTGATTGGTCATAACGGCTCCTTTCAGCAAGCACCTTCGGGCAAGGTCTATCAATTGATGAGAATTGCCCTTGAGGACGACAGCCTTTATTCAGAGATCAGTGCAAATAAATATTTGTTATCGATTCGTTTTCTGAAAGCCGATCGAGATAAAAAAGCGCAACTCATGAACGATGATGTGCCCTTTAGGCTGACACTCTGTCAGTTCTAACTCAGACTCAATTTCAGTTTTTCTAGCATCGGCCAAGCGGCCGGCAATAAAGGCTCAACACTGGGTTTCTCGGCGAGCAGATCTTGCCAAGAAAGTTGCTGCCCCTCGCAGCCTATTGGCTCACCCTGCCAACTCCGAATGATATTGACGTGAAGTCTGACATAAGCATGTGGATAATCATATTCAAGGACCATGAATTCTTCGCAAGAATCAATATGAATTCCAAGCTCTTCCTGAAGCTCTCGTCTGAGAGCTTCAAACACAGTTTCACCAGCCTCTATTTTTCCGCCCGGAACCTCCCAATAGCCAGCATAAGGCTTGCCATCTGGACGTTGGCCTAATAGATATTTACCATCCTGATTAATCAAGATTCCGGCAGCAACCTCAGTTACTGGACGATTGATTTCAGTCATTCATTGAATACTTATGCGTGCGAACCAGCCCAGTGTTTCGCAAATTGCCACGCAACACGACCGGAGCGTGAGCCCCGCTCTAGGGCCCAGACCAGGGCTTCAGCTCGGGCTGCTTCAATTTGCTGAGCATTGAGTCCAAAATGTTGGAGCCAATGTGCCACGATGGCGAGATATTCATCTTGCTTTGGCGGATAAAAAGAGAGCCACAAACCAAAACGTTCTGAAAGAGAGATTTTTTCTTCAACCACTTCACCTGGATGAAGTTCACCATCATCAGTGTGCGTGTAACTTTCATTGTCTTTCATGTACTCAGGCAGTAAATGGCGACGATTAGAGGTCGCGTATATCAAAATGTTATCGACCTGGGCAGATACAGACCCGTCGAGGGCGGATTTCATGGCCTTATATCCTGACTCACCATCTTCGAAAGAAAGATCATCACAAAAAATGATGAAACGCTCAGGGCGATCTGCTAAGAGATCCGTAATATCAGCCAAGTCTGCTAAATGCTCTTTTTCGACTTCCACCAAGCGCAAGCCTTGCGCAGCAAACTCATGCAAACTTGCCTTAATCAATGAGGATTTGCCGGTACCTCGTGCGCCCGTCAACAAAATATTATTGGCTGGCTTTTTTTGGATAAAGTTTTTAGTGTTATCGCGAATAGCATCACGTTGGCGATCAATATTCTGGAGATCTTCGAAAGTGATATCTGAGACATGCTTGACTGGCTGTAAAAAACCAATACTTCCAAAAATACTATCCCTCCGACGCCATCTAAACGCAGTAGTCGATTTCCATTGCTCATCAGAAAGTGGCTTCGGTAAAAAAGTTTCTAAATGGCTCAGTAGCCTATCAAGTTTATCGTTCATATCAGCTTATGAGCGGTAGTCCGCATTAATTGAGACGTAATCATGAGATAGATCGCATGTCCACATCGTTTGCGCAGCGGAACCACGCCCAAGATCAATCTTGACCGTGATCTCTGGTGCCTTCATGATCCTTTGTCCATCAGCCTCTTGGTAATGAGGATTTCGTCCACCATCCTTTGCAACCCAAACATCGCCAAGCCACATCTGTACTCGGCCAACATCTAAGTCGGTAATGCCGGCATAGCCAATTGCTGCCAAGATTCGACCTAAATTGGGGTCACTGGCAAAAAAAGCTGTCTTCACCAAAGGAGAGTGGGCAACAGCCTCAGCTACCATCTTGCATTCTTCCTCAGTTTTGCCACCCAATACTTCAATCGTTATAAACTTAGTGGCGCCCTCACCATCGCGCACAATCATTTGCGCCAATTGCCTAGCTAAGGTGATTAACCCATCCTTTAGCAAGCCGTAATTAGGATCTTGTGCCGAAGCAATCTGAATCCCAGATTGTCCAGTGGCCATAATGATGAATGAATCATTGGTTGAAGTATCGCCATCAATCGTAATGGCATTAAACGAAAGATCGGCTACTTCTTTAGTCAGTGTGGTCAACAAGCCTGGAGCAAATCCAGCATCAGTCGCAATAAATCCTAGCATCGTTGCCATATTAGGATGAATCATGCCGGCACCCTTGCAAATACCGGTGAGCGTGGCGCTNCCAGCAGATGTTGTTACGGTAAGGGAGGCNGCCTTAGGCTGAGTATCCGTAGTCATGATGGCTTCTGCGGCATCAAACCAGTGATCCTCACCTAAGTTAGAAATTGCCTTAGGCAAGGCGGTGATGATTTTATCAATCGGCAGAGGCTCCAAAATGACACCTGTCGAGAAAGGCAGAATTTGTTCGGGCTTTAATTGCAAGTCTTTTGCTAAAGCGACGCAAGTTTCCTGAGCATGCTTCATGCCACTCTCGCCCGTGCCAGCATTGGCATTGCCCGTGTTCACTACCAAGGCACGAATATCTCCAGCACCTCCATGACGAGCCAGATGCTCTCGACAAATTTGTACAGGTGCTGCACAGAAGCGGTTTAAGGTAAACACCCCTGCAACCTGAGAGCCAGGCGTCAAGGTCATGACAAGCAAATCTTTACGATTTGCCCTCTTGATGCCTGCTTCTGCAATGCCCATCTGAAAGCCTTTGACTGGCTGCAGTTCACTTCTGAGAGGTAGCGGTAGGTTTACGGTCATAGTTTGATTATTGTAGATGAGGCTTAAAAAGGAAGCGCGCCACTCAAGGCGCGCTCGTTCACTCTAAACAGAATGGTTTTAGACTTTAATCGGTAACTCCCGAATGCGCTTACCAGTTGCCGCCGCAATCGCATTGACCAAAGCTGGTGCAACCAGGGGTACCCCAACCTCGCCAAGACCACCCGGCGTTTCCTGGCTTGGTACCAGATAGACCTCAACGATGGGGGCTTGATTGATTCGGATGCTTGGGTAGTTATTAAAGTTACTCTGCTGAACTCGGCCTTGCTCGATGGTGATTTCATCATAGAGAGCGGCGCCCAATCCATACAAAATACCCCCTGTGAGCTGAGCTCTCGCCTGATCAGGATGAATGGCAATTCCNCAATCAGAGACAAAGGTAATTTTTTTCACTGAAGTACTTGCAGCNTAGGGATCTAATTCAACTACACAAGCAGAATAAGTTCCATAGCACTCCATCTGNGCTACACCAAAACGCTTGCTACCAGCTTGATAACCCGATTTTTGTGCAGCTAATTTCAAGACTGCGGCAGCCCTAGGTTGCTTTGATAAAGCGCTCAGTCTAAATGCCACTGGGTCCTTGCCAGCTGCTTTAGCGGCTTCATCCATAAAGCTCTCAACAGCAAAGGCATTAAGCGTATTACTNACAGAGCGCCAGTAACCCACCCGAATTCCAGATTCTTCAATCACATTACGAACTTCTAAGTTCGGAATGTCGTAAGTCAGATTTGCGGAACCCTCCACCATGAAAGGATCGTTACCATCTTTTACAAAGGCTGGAAATGCTCTGGCAGTTACTGATTGAGAAACCATTTTGGTTTTCAATGCTGAAATCTTGCCATCTGCACTTAAGGCTGCATCCATTTGATGAATGCTCATTGGACGGTAAAAATCATGTGTAATGTCGTCTTCTTTGGTCCAAAGCATCTTCACCGGCATACCCGATACTTTGGCGATCTCAGCAGCTTGACGAATAAAATCTAGCTCGAGCTTGCGCCCGAAACCACCGCCCAGGAAAGTAGTCTCTACCGTGACATCCTCAGGCTTCAGGCCGGCTGCGACAGCCGCTACTGCTTGAGCGCCTTGTTGAAACTGAATCGGACCAATGATTCTGCACTTACCGTCGGCAACTACTGCAGAACAATTCACAGGCTCCATGGTGGAGTGCGCCAGGTAAGGCATGAAGTATTGGGCGCTCAGCTGCTTGCCATTGACTAGTGCAGTATTGGCATCGCCTTTTGCCTGAATGACAGCCCCAGGCTTTGTCAGTCCCGACTCTAGCTGTTTGCGCATCCCAGCATTACTGATGGAAGCACCTGCGCCCTCGTTCCAGGTGATCTTTAACGCATCCCTACCTTTGCGAGCAGCATAGAAGTTTTTAGCTAACACTGCCACACCATCAGAGATTTGGACTACCTTAATTACTCCCGAGACTTTCATGGCTTCGGCACTATCTACGCTAGTTGGAGTGCCTCCAATCACCGGACACTGAGCAAGGGATGCAATCACCATTCCCGGAATCTTCACGTCAATACCGAAGACAGCGGTACCAGATACTTTGGCAGGGGTATCTAAGCGGCGCATACTCTCTTTACCAATCACCATAAAGTTTGCTGGCGACTTGAGGGCTGGTTTCTCAGGAAGGGGCAATGTTGCTGCTTCAGCTGCCAGCGCTCCATAAGTGGCTGATTTTCCGCCAGCGTGAGTTACTTTACCGTTCATTGCCTTACATTCAGATGCGGGGACACTCCAACGATTCGCGGCAGCTTGTACTAATACACTTCGAGTTGCGGCACCAGCTGTGCGCAATTTATCAAAGGCCTCGCGAACGGATGAAGATCCACCGGTAATTTGG
>TBL_comb48_EPIDRAFT_1001632_pt1 | contig 16240 bp, 16 predicted proteins | sample TroBogEpilimnion_37_FD_10681 | JGI IMG/M metagenome (IMG submission 10681)
AGCAGGTCGCCCCGGCCGCTGTACTCGTTAATAAACAGGGTGATATCCTCTACCTCCACGGCCGCACCGGGTTATACCTGGAACCCGCACCGGGCGAGGCCGGAGTCAACAACATTCTAAAGATGGCGCGACAGGGGTTGCGGAGCGAACTGACAATGGCCCTGCATAAGGCTTCGTCCAACCAAAAGATTGAGTGCTGCCCCGGCCTGCGCGTCAAAACTAACGGCGACTTTACCCTGGTCAACCTGACTATCCGACCGCTTTTAATAGACACTGCCTCAACGTCTGAGATTCCTTTATACCTGGTCACCTTAGAGGAAACTCCACCTTTCGGCCCCGAACAGGCGTTGCGGCAAAACACAATGCAAGCCATAACTGGAGAGGATAGAGAAGGACTAGAAGACCCCCGTGTTACTGCGCTTAAGCAGGAATTGCGGGCCAAGGAAGAATACCTCCAGACCGCCAACGAGGAGCTGGAAACCTCCAACGAAGAACTCAGATCATCCAACGAGGAGATGCAGTCGGTAAACGAAGAGCTGCAGTCCACCAATGAGGAGTTGGAGACCTCCAAGGAGGAGCTGCAGTCGGTAAACGAAGAACTGGCCACGGTCAACAACGAGCTGCAGATCAAGTTGACGGATCTGGCGCGGACCAACAACGACATGAACAACCTGCTAGCGACATCGGCACCGTATTTGTCAATCATCAACTTCAGATCCTGCGCTTCACCCCGGCCGCCACCAGAATTATTAATCTGATCTTAAGCGACCTGGGGCGGCCCGTGGCCCATATCGTCTCCAACCTGGTGGGTTATAACAGCCTGGTAGCAGACATCCAGACCGTGCTGAATACTCTGGTTCCCAAAGAGGTGGAGGTGCAAACTATTGAGGGAAAATGGTACACAATGCGCATCAAGCCTTACCGCACACTCGACAACGTCATCGAAGGTGCGGTAATCTCTTTTGTTGACATCACTGAGATCAAACAGATGCGGGATGATCTCCACAAAACCAACGAGCTGAATCGTCTGACGGTGGTCGTGCACGATGCGAGCGATGCCATCTCGTTGCAGGACCTGGAAGGCCGCGTCATGGCCTGGAACCCGGCAGCGATGAGAATATATGGCTGGAGCGAGGCCGAGGCGCTGACGATGAACGTCCGCGACCGGATCCCGGACGGCCTGAAAGAGGAGGAACTGGCAAAAATCTATAAACTCGACCAGGCTGAAATTCTGGAGCCGTATCGTACCCAGCGAATTGCCAGGGACGGTACTGTCGTCGAAATCTGGATGACCTCAACAGCTTTAGTAAATGAGGCCGGGAAGATGTATGCGATAGCGACAACGGAACGAGCTGTGAGAAGGGTTGACAATCAGACGAAGAAGGAAGGCCAACCATGACCAACACGAAAAACCTCCCGGAAAAAGACGCCGAACTGCGAAGGCTAGCCGAAGAGATCGACCGGAGGGATGCCGCTCAATTACCGGAAGCCGCTGAGGCGCTGTCACCCGAAGAAACGCGCCGCTTACTCCATGAACTTCGGGTGCATCAGATCGAGCTTACAATGCAGAACGAGGAACTGCTACGGATACAGGAGGAACTTGAGGTCGAACGGGCGCGTTATTTCGACCTCTATGACATGGCCCCGGAAGGCTATTGTACGGTAAGCGAAAAAGGGCTGATCATTGAGGGCAACCTCACGGCCGCAGCCCTGCTGGGTGTGACGCGAGCCGCGCTGATCATGCAACCGGTGTCTCGCTTCATCATAGCCGAGGATCAGGATATCTACTACCTGCTCCTGAGAAAGATCTCTGAGACCCATTCGGCAAACACAGGACAAGCAGGCTCCAAGCGGGCATGCGAACTGCGGATGGTGAAAAAGGACGGCACGCAATTCTGGGCGCATCTGACGGCTGCCGCTGACCAGGCGCTTCCCCCAAGTTTAGGCTCGGGTGGAGCGCTTTACCGCATCATGCTGAGCGACATCACGCTGCGCAAGCAGGCTGAATCATACAAAGAAATAGGTAGTGAAATCCTGCATATATTGAACGAGCCGGGAGATACGCAAGACGTCATGCAGCGCGTGCTTGCCGTGTTGAAGATGAAAACCGGTTTGGATGCCGTGGGCATTCGTCTGCAGGAAGGCGAGGACTTTCCGTATTTCGTCCAGGACGGCTTTTCCCGTGATTTTCTGCTGAAGGAAAACACGCTGGTCGAGCGTTCCGTAGAGGGCGGGTTGTGCCGGGATAAAGATGGCAATGTCAATCTGCAATGTACTTGCGGCTTGATCATTTCAGGCAAGACCGACCCGGCAAACCCGCTTTTCACGCAGGGAGGAAGCTGCTTGCTGAACGATTCCTTACCGCTTCTGGATATACCGCCAACCGAAGATCCACGGCTTCATCCGCGCAACACTTGCATTCATCAGGGGTATGCCTCTGTTGCATTAGTACCCATCAGAACCGGTGAAAGTATTGTGGGTCTGATCCAGCTCAACGACCGGCGTAAGGGATGTTTCACCCTCGATAGCGTAGAACGCCTTGAAGAAATCGCCTCGCATATCGGGTCGGCCCTGATGCGGAAACAGTCCGAGAAGGCGCTGCGTGAGAGTGAGGCCCGCTATGCTGCGACGCTTCTGGCCGTAGACACCGGGCTGTGGGACTGGCACATCCCGAGTGGGCAGGCGGTTTTTAGCACCAATTATTACAAAATGCTCGGCTATGAAAATCGCGAATTTATCGCCTGTTATGATACCTGGCGAAAGCTTGTTCATCCCGATGATATCGAGAGTGTCGAGCAGGATTTACGGCAGAGCATCGAATCCGGTAAAGGATTCACCATCGGTTTCAGGATGAAGCAGAAATCAGGTGAATGGCTTTGGGTCTCGACGCGCGGCAAGATAATCGAAAAGGATGCGGAGGACAAAGCCGTGCGAATGGTCGGGACCCTGAACGACATTACCTTGCGCAGGCGGGCCGAAGAGTTGGTCCACAGCGTAGCGCTGTTCCCCCAAGAGAACCCTTCGCCGGTTTTACGGATCGGAAAGGACGGAGCGCTCCTCTATTCCAACCGCTCCAGTAAGCCAATGCTCGAAGTATGGCGGGCAGATTATGGGAAGGAAGTGCCGGATTCTCTTCGCCAGTGCGTCCGCAGCGCACTGGCGAAGAACGTTTCGGAGGAATGCGAAGTCGCGGTCCGCGGACGCGACATATCTTTTGTAGTGTCCCCTATCTCGGAGCGCGACTATGCCAACCTCTACGGCCGCGATATCACCGAGCGTAAACAGGCTGAAGAGCAGCTTCAGTCTCTTAATAGTGAGCTGGAACTGAGGGTTGAGAACCGTACTCGCGAGTTACAGGAAACTCAGCAACTGTATCTGCATTCTGAAAAGCTTTCGGCAATCGGCCAATTGTCCGCATCTATTGCCCACGAATTCAACAACCCCTTACAAGGCATTATGTCAATACTCAAGGGGTTGAAAAAAAGGGCAATACTAGAAGAAGAAGATAGGGAATTACTGGATGCGGCTATAGGAGAAAGTGAACGTATTAAAAATTTGATTCGTAGCCTCCAGGATTTTAACAGACCGTCATCAGGAAAGAAAATACTCACGGATCTGCATAAATCTATTGACTCCTTATTGTTGTTATGTAAAAGCGATTTGAAAAATAAACGAATTTCTGTAGTGAAAAACTATACTGAGCATTTGCCGGAAATCCTAGCGATTCCAGATCAGATAAAACAGGTCTTTCTTAACCTGTTGGCCAACGCAGCCGATTCCTGCTTTCAGCGCGGTGGAGTGATTACGATAATAACTTGGAAGGAAGAGAAGAGCATAGCTGTGGCAATTAAGGACACTGGCATTGGCATGACGACTGAACAAATGGATCGGATATTTCAACCGTTCTACACTACAAAGCCTGAAATTAAAGGAACCGGTCTGGGCTTATCGGTCTGCTACGGCATTGTGAAAAACCATCAGGGGGAGATTCGTGTTGAGAGCCAACCGGGGGAGGGCTCAACCTTTACTGTCCTGCTGCCTATCAAAGGAGATTGATATTGTTTGAAAAAACGTGACCCGAAAAATCACCTTTTAAACCGCCGGACCAGGCGATACTTATGATAGGACGGATGCCGGATGGAAAATAAAGACATGACAGAGACATCAATTTTATTGGTCGATGACGAGGACGTTATCCGAAAATCCTTAGCCAAGGAGCTGAGAGAAGAGCATTTTACAGTGACCGCCTTGTCCAATGGCAATGAAGCGATCAGCGCCCTGCATGATGGACAATTTGATCTGGTAATCACCGATCTAATGATGACAGGGATTGATGGATTCGGGGTGCTCAAGGCGGTGAAAGACATGGCTCCTCTGACCAGTGTCATTATCCTCACTGGTTATGGCGACATGCGATCTGCCATTGACGCCCTACGTCTCGGGGCAGATGATTTCACCCTTAAACCTTGTGAGGTCGATGAACTGGTCTTTAGGATTCGGCGCTGTCTTGAGAAGCGAAGCCTGCTGCAATTACTGATTATGCAAAAACAAAAACTGGAAGAGGAAATAGACCACCGCCGACTCATTGAAGAACAGCTTCTCGAAAGCGATACTCGTTTCCGATTGGCGTTGGATGTTTCTTCTAATGGTGTATGGGATCGCAATTTGGTTACAGGTGAAATATATTACGGGGAAAACTGGTACCGCACACTAGGATATGAAAACGAAAGCAGTGAGGAACCTTGCTTTGAAAACCTCCTGCATCCCGATGATCGGGAAAGGGTACTGGTTCTACGTGAGGACCATGTCCAGGGGAAAATCCCTCGATATGAAACGGAGTTCCGGTTACGCAACAAGGCTGACGAATGGACGTGGATCCTGTCCAGAGGACAAGTGGTAACGAGGGATAACCAAGGAAGGGCTCTGCGGATTATTGGCACCCACACAGACATCACTCGGCTGAAAGAAATTGAGTCTAAACTCATTCGCTCACAAGCTGATTTGGAGCAAAAGGTGCAGGAGAGAACTGCCGAGTTGTACGAGTCAAACATTGCCCTTAAAGTGGTGCTGAAAAAGAGGGAGGAAGACCGGACAATCCTTGCAAATCAGGTGCATTCTAATACCAGCATGCTGGTTGAGCCCTTTCTTGATCGATTAAAGGACTCACGATTAAATGAGCATCAACAGGTGTTAGTTGATATCCTTCGGGCGAACATCAACGAACTGACTTCTCCTTTTGCCAATAATTTTTCCACCAAACTGGTTCAGCTCACCCCATCAGAAATCCAGGTCGCCAATCTCGTTAAACTAGGCAAGAGGACTAAAGAAATAGCGGAAATCCTGCACCTCTGTCCGGGCACGATTAGTATCCATCGAAAAAACATCAGGAAAAAATTAAACTTAACCAATAAAAAAGCCAACCTCCAGACCATTCTGTCAATTAATTCATAACTGATCGATATTAAATGTTTTCTTTATACTGCAGTTCTATCCTTTCAGTCACGAATCTGAATTACCCATCAAATGGACTGATTTCCCTGAAACTCCTCTTCCTGAGGAAAATACAGATTTTTTACACATTAGGTTCATTTATCGATTTTAATAGATATATTGTTTATCCATTCTATCTCTATTCTTCCTCTATTGTACTTTTGCAATCATCCGACCATAATTACCATAAAATATACCAACCGAGTGACGACGTGTCTTTTGTGAGGGTGTTTATAGACGATATCACCATGGTCCAAGATTGAATCACCGGAACAGCAGATCAACTTTGGCAAAAAGATGGCGTGTAAACATGAATCGGGTAGAGGAACAACGAAGAAATCAGCAAGGAACCTCCAGAGCAATCGAAGATATGTCATTGAAAGGAAAATCATTGCTTGTTGTTGATGATGAACCGGTCATTCTGGGTACCCTTTCGCGAGAACTGACAATTGCCGGACTTGAGGTGACTACAGCGGCAAGCGGTGAAGAAGCTATCTCCAGAATCAATAGCCATTTCTTTGACCTCGTGATGACTGATCTTATGATGACTGGAGCCGATGGTTTCCAGGTAATAAAAGCAGTCAAACAGAAATGGCTCGGAACTATGGTCATTATTCTGACGGGTTTTGGGTGTATGGAATCCGTTATTGACGCGCTTCGGTTGGGAGCCGATGATTTTTTGCAGAAACCATGTGATACAGACGAGTTGCTTTACCGGATATCCAACTGTTTTGTGAAACAGGACCTGCTAAGAAAAATAACCTTGTATGAAAATATTCTGCCGGTGTGCTGCTACTGCAAGAAAATACGAGACGATGGACAAGGGGAATACGGCAAAGGCAATTGGTACAGTCTGGAAGATTATTTCATTCTAACGAAAGGGGTGCGAGTTTCTCACGGCTGCTGCCCAGGTTGTTATGCCAAACAGATAAATGACCTTTCCTTATGATAACGGTGGTTATCTATTTATATAGACATATCTAATTTATACTTAGCTGGCCTTAAAATTGCGTGTGAAGGTACCAGGATTCCGGGAGAGGATCGCAAGACTTACATCAATCCCCTGTTAACCAGTAAATAAAAGACGGATGTGTAGTTCTTTCTATGAATCTGGTGGCTTGAATACTTTGGAGCCCTAAGATGGGCTGCTGGAGTGCAATTCGGTTTTTTATTCAAAATGTCGACTAAAACTGTCCCAACCGGAGACAACAGTGGCTCAAGATCTAAAAATTGGAGGGGGAGGTACGGTACTGATAGTCGATGACGATCAAATACTCCGTGATCTGATTAAAGTCATACTTATGGGCTTGGGCTTTTCAGTACTTGAAGCCAAGGACGGACTTGAGGCTATGGAGGTGTTCAGTCAAAACCAGGACACTATTCGTTGCGTGCTTTGCGATTTGATAATGCCGAATATGAATGGATGGGAGACAGTTGCTGCCTTGCAGCAACTTGCACCAACCATTCCGGTGATCCTGTCTAGCGCCTACGACCCCCAGGCGCTAGTTCTTGATGGAAGCCATTCTGAAGTAAATCAGATCTTTCTTGGAAAGCCATACGGGGTTGATCAACTTCGTCAGGCGATAGGTAAGGCCCTGAATGCGGATTTTTTGGTGAACATGAAAGAGCTCGACATCTCTGATATATTGGCGAATATTCGTGAAAAGGCACATACGATCTGCAGTAAGATAGTACTTTGTGAGGCCATTGAAATGGATGAAAATGAAATTCGTTTTTTCCTTGCTTGTAATCATGTGTCGAATTGCAAAGTACAAGATGCATATCTCAGGTTCGTCAGAGAATATGATGCTATGATCGCCAGGGAAAAACCTCTAACTAAACAGATAAACTCTATAAATTTATGAAATTTTCCAAAAAAACAACAATTCTTCGATGGATAACAAATTCGACAGAATTTCCATATGGAATAACGCAAATACAGCTAGGCTCTCGTCGTTTAATGAAGGAAAGAGTTATTCATCAATGGAAAGACTGGCTTTTGAAATATGTTGGCGATGATACATATGAGTTGATTAATAAAGAAAACTTTTCAGTTCAAAAGGTTAAGGCTGGAAATGACATGGATGCGGAAAATCAGAGCCAGTTAATCATAAAAAATGCGGAAGTAAGTTGTACGTGTTCTTCATATAAACCAACCACACAGGAGTAATGTAAATGCCAGAAGGAATAGTAAAATGGTTTAACGCGTCTAAAGGTTTTGGCTTTATTGAGCAGGATAATGGGAAGGATGTTTTCGTCCATCATTCTGCAATTCAAGGAGAAGGGTATAAATCTCTGGATGAGGGGCAACGAGTCAAGTTTGATATTGTACAAGGTCCAAAAGGTCCTGCAGCCGAAAAGGTAGTCAAACTTTAATGGATTAATAACAATCCAACACGACCAGAGCAGCATGGACGCAGCTTTCTTAGCAGGTCTGGAAAACGAAACCTTGCGCCCGGTGGTAAGCCGGGAACTGCCGCTTGAGGATGCGGTCCGTGCACATCATTAAGTGATTGAGACTCATACCTTGGGGAAAACGTTCTGGTAGTCTAACCCAGGTTGATTCAGCAAACCTCTTCATTCTGATTCTTTGGTCGTTTTAAAGATTGTATGGATAATAAATCTTCAAATTCCACAATTGAGGCGTGCACAGTGATGATCGTGGATGATGACCCTGTTCTTTTGCTGCTTGTCGAGAACATGCTCAAAAGCTTGGGATTCACTGTGCTCAAAGCTTCTGACGGCGAAGATGCACTTGAGGTGTTCAAACGCCACAGGAGCCAGGTATGCTGTGTCCTTTGCGACGTTTTCATGCCAAGCATGAATGGCTGGGAGACACTTTCCGCCTTGCGAGAATGTGATCCTGGTATTCCGGTGGTCATGTCCAGTGGCGACATTACTCAGGCGCACTTCAATGCAGGGCCTTTAGCATCGCATATCTTTCTTGCTAAACCCTATAAGAAATTGGACCTTAAAAAGGCATTAAACCAGGCGATGGGAAGAAAATGAGCCTCCGGAAAATTTGACACTTTACTGGGGTGTGAAATCTGCAATTTTGTAGCCCGACCAATAATCACCTGTCTTGCGGAACAGTCATGCAGACCGGTGAATTCAAGTCACTTTTTATTAAACAGCCGGCAGGTGCTTTTTCCGGAAAAATGATGAACTCAGTGGAGCGCTCAAGAATTGGTATCCAAAATTTACTGAAATGGATGAGATCGAAGAAAAGTGGTATAATTCCAACTGTTTATTAACTCAAGCCTTTGCACCGTTCAATTCTTAAACAAATTTGACACTCAAGATATTTACATATAAAATTAAAGATTCCCGTTGTGTATACTGCACCCTCGAAATTCACAATTCTGTAAAACAGTTTTTCCCCCGCATTAAGACTGTAGGTATTTATATTTCCTTCCGTATCCAGTCGGCAAAGGAAGATAATTAAACGATATGTATACCACCCAAAACCATTTTACAGGAGGTTCTCTATGAACGATCGACGTGATTTCCTCAAGACAACAGCGGTAGCAGCATCTCTCATCGCCTTCAGTTCCATCCCCAAGTCATTTGCTGCCGAGAAAGTCGAGTATACAAATATTATTTTTACCAAAGAAAATCCCGCCAGATGGAAAGGAAAGGAGAGCCTTCATGTGCCGGAGGTGACGGTAACCGGTTCAAAAGTTTCGGTGATCACCCCTCATCCTATGTCAAACGAACATTTCATTGTCCGACACACACTTATTCTTGAGGACGGCACCTATGTGGGCTCAAAGACATTCACCCCTGCCGACAAACCGGAATCCGCCTATGAACTTCCTGCTGGCTACAAAGGAAAATTCTATGTCAGCAGCGCCTGTAACCTCCATGATTTTTGGCTCATCGAGACTAAGGCCTAGCCCGTAATCAGCATCCGAAGGGATTGAGGAACGGGAATTTTCCTTTGCGATGTCGCAACGCGATAATTTCCGTTCCAGCAGGAATATCACAGCTAAATCAGAATATGCAAACCAGGGTGCAGAAACCATCCATGATCAAAATTGTTTTTGATTATCAATAGTTGAGCTGGTTTCTAAACAATTTCACACCACTATCAACCCACTTGAGAATTTGATTCATCCACTGAGTTCTCTATAATAAACGCTGTGGATACAAGACATAACTTGCTAATTCCTTACCGAATACCGGAGGCATCATGGCAAAGATAAAAGAGTTGATGAAAGTTGAAGATCTCACGACGTGTGAATCGACGGCGCAGATGATAAAAAAGGCCAGAAAAGATGGCGTTGAACTTCTTTTCGATCGGGCCAACGACATGAAACCCTGCCCAATAGGTGCATTATCTGCATGTTGTAAACACTGCTCCATGGGACCTTGCCGGCTGAACAGCAATACGCCATATGATCGAGTGGGGGTCTGCGGGGCAACGGCAGATACAATCATGGCCAGAAATTTCGGGAGGATGGTGGCGGCTGGAACAGCTGCTCATACCGATCACGGCATGGCGATCCTCGAGCTTTTTAAGGGAGTTATAGACGGCAAGGTTAAGGACTTCAAAATAAAAGATCCCTTGAAACTCTATGAAGTTGCAAAATCGCTGGATATAGAAACAGAAGGAAGAGAGTTGAAAGACGTCGCTCTTGACCTGTATCGCGAGCTGGAGCTGACCTTTAGCCAGGTGAATGGTGAAATTCCGATGGTAAAAAGGGTCCCGATAAAGACTCTTGAATCATGGAGAAAAGAAGGAATTGTTCCCAGAGGTGCAATGCGGGAAATTATGGAAATGATGCACCGGACAGCAATAGGTGTCGATCAGGATTATGAAAACCTGACTAAACAGATCTCCCGAACCGCACTTGCAGACGGCTGGGGAGGCTCCATGGTGTCAACTGACATCTCCGATATCCTTTTTGGCACACCATCTCCTGTTGAAGTAAAATTTGATATGGGTGTTCTCAAGGAAGATCATGTCAATGTGATCGTGCACGGTCACGATCCTCTCCTTCTTGAGGCAATGATGATTTCTGCAGCTGATCCGTCAATGAAGAAATTTGCCAAGGATGCTGGAGCAAAAGGGGTTAACCTTGTTGGGATGTGTTGTTCAGGACTAGAGGTTCTCTCGAGACACGGGGTGCCCCATGCAGGTAATTTTTCGTCAACTGAGGCTGTTTTGGTAACGGGAGCTGTCGATGCAATGTGTGTCGATATTCAGTGCATCAAGCAGGATCTTTTCAGGGTGGCAGAATGCTACGACACCCCTTTTATTACCACAAATTACCGGGCAAAAATTGAGGGTGCCCCCCATATTCCTTTAGATGAGCACGAACCGCTGAAATGCACTGATGAAATTGTAATAAAGGCCATTACAAGATTCAAGACCAGAAAAATGCCCATTCAGATTCCTCATAAAGTATCGACCGGAATACATGGTTTTTCCTATGAGTATATCACGTATATGCTTGGAGGGTCTTTCCGCGGAAGCTATACCCCGCTTAATGAGAACATTATTAACGGAAGAATTCGCGGTGTTGCAGGTGTTGTCGGCTGCACCAACCCACGGTCTAAACAGGATTTTTCCCATGTCGAGCTTGTAAAAGAGCTTATCAGAAATGATGTCCTCGTTCTGCAGACCGGTTGTTCCCAGGTTGCCTTGGCCAAGGCGGGGCTTACCGTGCCAGGCGCTGCCGCAATGGCGGGCCCCGGGCTTGCTGAAGTCTGCGAAACAGTCGGTATGCCGCCAGTTCTTGGTCTCGGATCCTGTGTCGATAACAGCAGAATTCTGATCGCCGCATCTGAAATGGTGCGTACCGGTGGGCTCGGAAATTCAATCGTCGATCTTCCTGTTGCCGGTTGTGCTCCTGAATGGATGAGCGAAAAGGCCCTTGCCATAGGTCAATATTTTGTGGCATCTGGGGTCTACACGATTTTCGGCCATACATTTCCTATAATTCAAGGGACAAAGTTTCAGAAGCATCTCTTTGAAGAGTTGGAAGGAAAAGACTTTGGGAAATGGGGATTTTCCGATGATCCTTATGAGATGGCACGAATGATGCTCGCGCATATTGATAAAAAACGGGAGGCTCTCGGTATAAACAAGGCACGAGAGCGAGTTCTGGTCGGTATGGATGACAGACGTGCGCTATAACTTATTTGTTTTCGGGGTTTTCTGGAATTACAGAAAACCCCGAAAGTGATTGTCCTTTAAAAATTCAGTTCTAAAGCAAAATCCTATTAAAAGGGGTGCGTGTCATGACAAAAAAAATGGAAATCTACAAATGTGAAATCTGTGGGAATATTATTGAAATGCTTCATGAAGGAAATGGCGATCTGGTCTGTTGCGGAGCGTCTATGAAGGTGTTTCAGGAAAACACTGTCGATGCGGCTAAGGAAAAACATATCCCGATGGTCGAGATGATCGATGGAGGAGTCAGCGTAAAGGTCGGGAGCGTTGCCCATCCCATGGAAGAAAAACATTATATCGAATGGATTGAAGTGATAACTGACGACGGCAGAGAATACCGGCAGTTTCTTCAGCCGGGACAAAAACCACAGGCCGCTTTCAAAATCGATGCTGGAAAGATAACCGCTCGGGAATATTGCAACTTACATGGATTATGGAAAGGATAACCTGATCAAATTGGCCATTAGATGATGAATTGAAGACGCACATTGTGCTTTGACCATGAGGAAGTGCCTTATGAATATTTTTGAATATGCCATGCAGATGGAGAAAGATGGTGAAAGTTTTTATCGTGAACTTGCAGGGAAGTGTCGGATAGAAGGTATCAGGACGATTCTGAACATGCTCGCGAGCGAAGAGGTGAAGCATTACAACACCATTGCGCTTCTCGAAAAACATGCAGAAAATTTTTTGCCGGCGAAAACAAAAATCCTGGATGATGTCAAAAACATTTTTATCAAGATGAAGGAAGATACAGTCGAAATATGCTTTGATTCCTCTGGGCTTGAGGCCTATAAAAAAGCACTGATTATTGAAGAGATGAGCCGGAAGTTTTACCTGGATAAGGCTGCAGAGGTTGGGCATGAAAATGAAAAGCAGATATTTTTACGTCTTGCCGCTGAGGAAGATTATCATAAGCGGATACTGGAAAATGTCGTTGAATTTGTTGCAAGACCGGAACCAGGAAGCTGGCTCGAAAATGCTGAATGGCACCATCTGGACGAATATTAACCAGGGTCTCAAATGATTGGTGAGTTTAACAAACAACGCTCACAGGAGTTCACAAATGACTTACTTTACAGAAATTATCCAATTTGCCATTGATCGTGAAATTGAAGCTGAAGCCTTTTATCTGGAAATTGCCGCTAAAACGACCAAAGAAGCAATGAGAGGAATTTTCGTAGGTTTTGCAGCAGAAGAGAAACGCCACCAACAAATATTGAAGGGAATTCTAAATAGTAAGGAGACATTGCTTCAATTCAAACCAGTCTCTGATTATAAAATCTCTGAAACTGTAGAAGTGGCAGGGGTGATAGATGAAATGACCATGAAAGATGCTTTCTCCATTGCCATGAAAAAAGAAGAAGAGGCTATGAAACTGTATCAGAAGTTAGCAAGTGATGCGCTCGCTGAGGAATTCAAGAAACTTTTTGAGAGCCTGGCGTTGATGGAGCAGGGTCACAAAGTGAAAATGGAAAAATTCTACTCTGACGTTGCATATAATGAAGTTTGGTAGTTCATTATGCTGTTTTTTTAAATACTTGAAAGAGGGGTAAAAGCAAGGTTAATATATGTAAAATTTGCTTTGGGAAATGTGTGAGACCTGAGCCTATTATTCTTTTGCATGTATCAGATTTTATTGTGCATAGACAAACGGGAAATGACCAACATGGCTTTCTAAGCCGCTAACCAGCGAAATCCATCTGTGAGTGATTTTCTCAGACTGCTTCTACCTTGTGCAATAATATTTATAATATTCCATACACCTATAAAATATTCCTGCAATTATCCTGAGTCATAATCTAAGGAGCTAAAATGGGTACAAAAGGAAGAGAAATCGTCGGCGTCAACACCGAAAAGATTCTGTCATTGCTTAATAAGGCTTTTGCCGATGAATGGCTGGCCTATTACCAGTACTGGCTGGGTGCAAAAATCGCCAAAGGCCCGATGAAGGAGGCGGTCATAGCCGAATTGCTTCAACATGCAACTGATGAATTACGACACGCCGATCTCGTGGCCAATCGTATAATTCAACTCGGTGGCACGCCAGCAATGAGTCCTCAATTATGGTACGATTTCACCAATTGCGGCTATGCTGCCCCAGAAGACCCCTATGTGGTGCAACTTCTTGAGCAAAACATTAAGGGGGAACAATGTGCCATCACTGTCTACAATACCATGTTGGCTGAGACTCGTGAAAAAGACCCGGTCACATACAATTTGGCGGTGCTGATCCTTCAGGATGAGGTCGAACATGAAGAAGACCTCCAGGCTCTCCAGGAAGATATCAATCTGATGCTGATCCGCCATTCCTGAAATTCCAGTCTTCTTGAGCCAGTGTTTTTGGTGCGGATGGGATTATAGCAACGACATCCGTTGTACTATGATTGTTGAACAAATAAGGCCTCCAACCCTGCCGGTATCGATGCCAGAATTTGTCACCGACCCAAAGCAGCTGATTGACGAGAGCATCCAATACCGAGAGAGGCTCTTGTAATACGGGAATAATATTTAACACTAAATCATCCAAGAAAGGATAATCCTCATGAAAGCTGCTTCCAGCTCCCATCAGAAAATTCAAGATCTTTGCGATTGTTTTGCAACCTCTGATCCCCTCAAAGAAATGTGCGAGGTGATACATGACGCGAATACGAATGAAGCTGCATTGAAATGGATAGCCCTAGCTGTCTTGCATGGAATAAATAACAATGCAGAAGAAGTCTCAATTTCTACATCCAAAGACGGGCGTGTCAGAGTGACTGCTGAATACAGAAAAACTGAATTGCCTTCTCCCGGCTCCATCGTTGGGGAAAAGATCATCCAAGCAATACGAACTGTAGCTCATATAGAACACGCGCAAGAAAAAGCAATCATCGCTTTTGGTATTCGCAACAACAGTATGGATCTGAAAATTAAATCCCGTAATGATGGAACTGATGACAAGGTAACCATAGTGTTTCCATGAAAGGATGAACTTATCCTTGGAGAAATTTCTCCAGGACCAGATCGGTGCCTATTTGCCAGAGTTATTGATGATATAGGCCCACTTGTTATTTTCATAAGTACAAGAAATTAGTCGCAGGAGGCGACCATAATGAATACACCAAGCAGCCATTGCCCAGGATTTGAAGACTTCAGGAATCTAAAATCATTTCTCTGTAAATGTCATCATTGCAGTACGGAAATAGAAATATTCTCTGATGAATTCAATCGCGAACATATTTGCAAAAAATGCGGTAAGCAGATTGATTTCACTTCATGTACAGTAGACGCTGGGGCCTCTGATCAGACGCCGAGATAATTATCGGCGTCGAATCCGGTGCTGGAGTGGGGCCGGGGAAGGTCAGTTATCGATTATTTCGAAACAGGTAGGTGTCAGAGGAACCAATAGAGTTCGTCTTGAGTAGCGATGAGGATTAAGCATGTAACTTCCCCTCGCCAATAACATGTATAGTATCCGCTTCAACGAAGGCGAGATCGATTACAATATTACCTGGCGGTCTTTTTCTTGTGGAATATATCTACAATTTCTTGACGTTAAACGATCATGGAAGCTTGGTCAACGGTGCCCAGTTGCGGTCTTGAACTGACCGCGACAGGGCGGCAAGATTAGGATGTTTCAAAGAGAACGTGCCTCCCAAGACTCCTACTTTTTTGCCATCTTGGCGAACATGGCCTGTGCGCCCTTTTGGATTTCCTCCGGCGTCAGATCCTTGGTATGGCTTGCAAGACTCCAGGAGTATCCGAATGGATCAAGCACTGTACCCATCCGATCCCCCCAGAACATGTCTTCAACAGGCATCTGGATCTTGGATCCTGCCTCAACGGCCATATTAAAAACTTCATCAACATTTTCGAGATAAATGTAAAAACTAATTGGGGAACTACCAATAGTCTCGGCACTTTTACTTGGACAATCAGAGTTTTCTTCACCCATCATAATGATTGAGGTTCCGATCTGGACCTCAGCGTGCATCACACCCTTTCCATCTGGCCCCGGCATGACAAACCGTTCTTCGGCACCAAAGGCCCTTTTGTAAAAATCTATGGCCTTAGTGACGTCCTTAAATATGAACATTGGGGTTATGCTTTGATATCCTTCAGGAATTGCTTTTATCATAGTGCACCTCCTAAGTGACAAGGCAATCGATTTGTTACCACTGAGATTGTTTTGCTCTGAATAACGATCCAACGAATTGCAATTGTGTCCAGCCTCCTTGATAAAGTTAGTATCCATCCAGCGGAAAGCAAAGGGCTGGAAGAGGAAAAAATGAGCCAAACAAATATTTGGCGAGTTTAAACAAATGACACTAAAAACCAGGCTTGTTGATGTACCGTAACCGATTAAGGAAGCCCATCTTTCTGTAAAAGTAAAAATCTGCTTCATTGTGCCAAACATTAATTTTTGGAGGCACAGATGAAGAGATCGCGGACCAAGAAAAACAAAAAAAGAGGCGAGTTCTGGCGAAGGCATATCGCAACCTGGCAGCGAAGCGGTTTGAGTCAGGCGGAATATTGCAGGAGGAACGCCCTGCCGATCAAGAGCTTCGGATATTGGAAGAGGAAAAGCGA
>TBL_comb48_EPIDRAFT_1001634_pt1 | contig 16228 bp, 9 predicted proteins | sample TroBogEpilimnion_37_FD_10681 | JGI IMG/M metagenome (IMG submission 10681)
CTATAACCATAAATATACTACGGTATCAGGCCCTGCAATTCCTGTTTTAGGTTGGCAGCCCGGTTCTACAGTTATGATTTCGGGCTATACCAACTTAGGCGCACCACCAAATTGGGGCCCTTGCGGCTTGCCTCCTTGCGCTTCTGCCAACTGGAACCAACCTTTCTCCAACGTAATTTACAATTGCCCTAACCAGGTATCTTCTACCAATGTTAACCTAGCCGGCGGTCCCCGCAATGTTAGTGGTAACTTTAGTGTCATGTCAACAGGTGCGGGTTCGGTAATTATGTCTTCTGCTAACTTGGCCTACAACGATACCGTTAATAACTTTACCCAAATGGGTGGTAGGCTCGATCTTTGTGATGGTACCACAGGTAATACAACCCACGTATTTAACGTTGCGGGTTCATTTAACCAAAGTGGTGGTCGTTTAAAAGCTTCTACTACTTCTCCAACTCCTAATGTAACCTTAAACTATTATGGTCAGGGTCCAAAAATCCTTACTTATTACGATACGGTTACAGGTCCTGTAACGCACCGCTTAAGTACTTCGGTAATATTAAATGCCAATCCAAGTGGTCCTTTGGCAGTTAGTAATACTTTTATGATTAATAATTTGGGCGGTGTTAGGGTTTCCAATACTTCTAATAACCCATTGGCAACTTCATTAACACTTAACTACGCTCCGGGCGGTCAGCACACGCTTACTTACGATACCGCCGGTAATTGTTATATTACTCCTAGGATATGGCCACTGTTTACGCCACCTTATAATATGACGGTGAATGTTGGCTTAGGTAATACTGTAAAATTCCCAACTTTTAACAGAGCAGCTGTTATAGCCGGTACGCTTAAATTTGTAACCGGTGATATCGACTTGGGCAATGACTCTATGATTATTGGTACAGGTGCGCTTAACCCTGGTTATATCGATGATACTTCTTTGGTTAACGTATTGCTTCCAAATGTAAATCCGGTTATCTATGCCAATATGGGTAATATTCGTATCGACTCATTAGGTTCTTTAACGCGTTGGATAACTACTTCAATCGTTCCTACTGCTTCTACTGGTGTTAACTCTGCATTCTCAGCAAATAATATTAAGAAAACTCCGGGCTTTTTCCCGATCTCTTACGGTGCTGCCAATCGTAATGTTTTGGTGTATTTCCTCAACACTTCAGTAATTACTCAAGCAGGTACTTTAACTGTATGTCATAATCATACTACTGGTTTAACTGCATTTTCTCCTTCAGTAATGGATGGCCTCTATGCAATAGATAAGCAAACTAATGCAAATTGGACCATCACTCCGGGCAGTGGTTTTACTTTAAATCTTGCAGTTACTAATCCGCTGAATATTAAAATAACTGCCGCTTCATTGTTTATTTGTCCTAACGGACCGGGCAATTTGCGCTTAATGCACTATTTCACTAACCCAACTGTTCCGGGTGTACATTTCGGCGGCTCCGGTGCACCTCCAATTTTTAGTGCAGAAAGAACAGGTTTAGTGTATAGCGATTTGTCAACGCCTTTCTATATCGGTGCTAACCACGTAGATATTCAAGGTGTATTTACAGCAATTCATACAGGTAACTGGAGTGCCAATAATACTTGGGATATTAATTATCCGCCTAGCTTAAATGATTATGCAGTTATTAACCCTAACGTTAATGTTACTGTCGATCAGAATACTCCCGCTACCTATGCTACTCCTAATGCTGCAGCCAATGCTTGTAAAGGTTTAAATAACTATGGTACTTTAAATGCAGTGGGTACCGGTAATATGGTTACCATCGACTCTGCTTTGTTGAACTATAGCTTAGTTACTATTGGTGGTACAGATGCGGTGCAAATGAATGGTAATGGTATTATTCCACCAAACATTAATGGTATTATGAACTACAGCTCATTTAACATGTCCGGTGGTACGCTTACTATGGGTGGTGGTGCAGCCAATTACAATAAACCATTTAATAACTATGGCAACTTTACCTTCTCAGGTGGTACTTTCAACCTCAATGGTAATTTAATGATTTTAAATAACTCTTATTTCTCTCAAACAGGTGGTAATATCATTGTAGATGGTAATGCCGGTGGTAATACTAACTTATCGGTACTACACGGTACTCCGTTAGTAGCATTCAGAACGCCTAATATTATTCTTACCGGTGGTAGTTTAACAATATTAGATCCTCATGCCGATTACAATCCGCCTACTAACGCGTTTGAATATAACTCCACTGTAAATATTAACGATACCACCGCACATACCTTTATCTTTGGTGATACTACCAATACATCTGCCGATGCTAACTATGGTGGTGGTGCTTTAATTCCGGTTCCATTCTTAATCTATCCTAACTTGGGTGCAGGTAGGTTTAGTTTTGGTAACCTTATAATAGGTGGTGGTGCACAGGCTGCCTCATCTATAAACCGTTGGGTATCGCCTCGTGGCCCTATTAATGTAAAAGGCAATATGACAATCTATAACAATGGTGAATACCGCATGAATGGTTTCCCATTGTACATTAATGGTGATCTTACTTTACAATCTACAGGCTTCTTTACTGCCGATACTACTAGCTCCTCAGCTGCCACTAACACTTGCTGGAACTGGAATACCAACCCTCCAACTTCAGGTAGTGGTGGTACAGGCCCAACATTATACTTCGGTCAGTTTAATAATGCAGCGCCTGCTACACCATTAGCAGCCACCAATTTCCAACATTTAGTAGGTGCAAACTTGCGTAATTCAGTAAATGGTGCTACGGCTAACCTTAGAAATATTTATGTAAAAAATAAAAATGGTGTTCAGTTTAATGCAGGTAATGTATCATTCTCCGGTTGGTTAGGCTTCTATAACGATGGTGGTCTTCCTAGTCATATTTACATGGCCCAAAGCTCTATACTTACTGAATATTCATTTATTCCAACAGCTCCATATAATCAAAGCTCTGCTGGTTGTATTAGTGCAAGTGCGCTTAATGGTTGGGCTGTGGGTAGTGGCCAATATATTTATTCTAAACATGCTTATGGTACAGGTCCTCAGCCTACTGCTATCAGCAATTATTTGTTCCCAATAGGCGATTCATTTAATTATACACCTGTAGTATTTAACAGCAGTGCTAACTCTTGTAACCACGCCGGCGATATTCAAGTGGGTTCCGTGTACGATGCTAACTACAACTACAATGGTACTAATTTTAACCCTTTAAATGTGGTAAGACGCCACTTCCCGGTATTAGGCGTAAATAACTTTGGCTTTATCGCTAATACTTTAAGTGCTAACCTTACTTGGGCTGCCGGCGATCCTACTTCATCATTTGGTTATACCTATGCTAAAGTGGCTGTAGACTCTGGCGTAACTGCACATTATGTGTCTTTCCCTTCTCCAAGTTTACAAACACCAACTTCTATAAAGGCAGGTAATTTGGGTGCTGTGCTTATGGCATTGCCAACATTCCATCCTCAGTTAAGTGGTAATTACTTAATTGGCGATTCTTGTCCTCCTACCCAAATTACAGTTCAGCCTAATAACAACAGTGCTTGTATTGGTGGTGCCGCAGTTAGCTTCTGCGTTACTGCAAATGGTGCAGGCTTAACTTATCAATGGTATTTTAATGGCACACCAATTAGTGGTGCAACCCAACCTTGCTTGGTAATATCTAATATCACTCCTGCTCAAGGTGGCCCTTATATCTGTCAGGTAATGAGTGTTTGTTATCCTCCAATTTGGTCAAATCAGGTACAACTAAGTATCGGTGCTGCACCATATATAACTACACAACCACTTTCTGCAGCCGGTTGCGCCGGTAACTTCTGCGATACAATAATTGCAGCTGTAACTGGTACGGCCAATAAAATTAAATGGTTCCACGATGGTAACTGGTTGCAAGCTCCCGGCCCTAATAACAACGTAATAGAAGATTCCGCCATTAACTTAGGTATCACTACTTACAGGTTAATTATTTGTCCGGTAACTATTAACGACTCAGGTTGGTATTGGGCTACCTTCTCTAATGGCTGTATGCTAGATTCAACAATCTTCGTTCACCTTACAGTTTATCCTGCTCCTCCTGCTAGTGTAATTGCTTCAGGTCCTACTTCTTTCTGCGGTGGTTCCGGCGTTACTTTAAATGCAAACACAGCTCCCGGTTATACGTACCAATGGTATAATGCCAATGCATCACCTGCTAATTTGGGTATTGCCGGTATTCAATCTACTTATTTAGCTCAATCATCAGGTTTGTATTATGTTAAAATAAGCGATGCTAATGGTTGTTCCGATAGCTCAAATGCAATTAGTGTACAATCTACTGCCTTACCTGTACCGCCAATTACAGCATTAGGTAATACTACCTTCTGCGCCGGTAATACAGTAAACCTTACAACCCCGGTTGTTACAGGTTATTTCTACCAATGGCAGGTAAATACAGGTAGCGGTTTCGTAAATATTCCGGGTGCCAACAGTAATACCTATACAGCTTCTTCTTCTGGCGATTATAGGGTGTTTATTAATAACAATAATAACTGTACCTCTAACTCGGCACCTTTAACTGTTAATGTTATCGCATTGCCAAACAATACCATTACTGCTTCAGGTCCGTTAAATATTTGCACAGGAAGTCAAGTATTATTAACTGGTCCTACAGGCACTGGTCTTACCTATCAATGGCAATTGGGCGGTGTTAATATTCCTGGTGCTAACAACTTTAGCTACGCTGCTAACGTATCAGGTTACTACACTGTACAAATTACATCTGCTAACTGTACTTCAACTTCTACTCAGGTTAATGTACATGTTACCAACCATCCTCCTGCTAATATTCTTACTCCTGCGGGTAATTCAATCTCTATCTGTGCCGATCAAAATGTTAGCCTGCAAGCTAATACAGGTAATGGCTATACCTACAAGTGGTTGCATAACAATGTAATTGTTCCTAATCAAACTGCTTCTTCTCTTGTGGCTAGCAGTGCAGGTACTTACCAAGTTGTAGTGTCAGATAATGGTTGCGATTCTACTTCATCACCGTTCACTGTATTTGTAAATCCAATTCCTACAGTTGCAATTAGCCAAACACAAAATGTGTTAACTGCAGTAGGTGTATTTACACAATACCAGTGGTATTTAAATTCTAACCTAATAGCTGGTGCAACTGCTCCTTCTTATACCGTACAAACACCGGGTAACTACTCTGTTTGGGTTAAAGATGCTAATGGTTGTGTAGCAACTTCAGCTAGCTGGTATGCTTATCCTACCGGTGTTGTAAATACCAATATCAATGGTGCTACTGTTAATATTTATCCTAACCCGGCATCAAAAATAATTTATATTGATGCTGCAGTTACGGTAAATGCTAAAATCAGCGCGGTAGATGGTAAGGTAGTGATGGAAAAGAATGATGCTAAGAGTTTAGATATTAGCGAATTGCCAAATGGTGTGTATATGATTCGCATCACTAACACTGCCGGCGATTTACTGAAAATTGAAAAACTTGTAAAAAATGATTTCTAAGTATTTCTAATGTCCTATAACAAAGAACCCCGGTACTTACCGGGGTTCTTTGTTATTTATACCTTCTTGTAAAAAAATAAATCCTAAAATGCATCCTCAAAATGCTGAATATCTTTTAGGGTACCCCTTTCTAGCATAATACTAATGACATCAAACCTAATAGGGCAATCATTATAGTTGTTCGCCGCCAAAAATGCCTCAGCCGCAAATTTTAAAAAGGCTTGTTTCTTCACGCCTACCGATTCTTCGGGAGGGCCAAATCTAAGATTACTGCGGGTTTTAACTTCAACAAATACCAGTATGTTATTAAANTTNGCTATAATNTCAATCTCCTTCTTTTCAAATCGCCAATTTTGAGCAATTATAATAAATCCTTTTTTTTGCAAAAACTTTACAGCAATAGCTTCTCCTTTTATTCCCGTTTCGTTATGTTTGAACATTGAAATTTAAAGTTATGAAAGAATTAGTAAGAAACTTTAGTACACAATTGCAAGAAGCGCTCATTATTGCGCAAAATTATAAGTTTATTACACCGCAAAAGGAGTTTGCAAATGTAGTGCTCACAGGCCTGGGCGGAAGCGGTATTGGCGGATCAATTGTGCAAAACTATAGTTTTAATAAACTTAAAATTCCCTTTGTAGTAAATAAGGATTATTTTTTACCTGCCTTTGTAAATGCAAAGACTTTATTACTAGTCTGCTCCTACTCCGGTAATACCGAGGAAACATTGCAAGCCATGCAACAAGGGCTCAAAGCTAAGGCTACCATAGTCTGCATTACCTCCGGTGGTAAGGTAGCCGAAATAGCACGCAAGAAGAAGTTAGACTGTATACTATTACCCGCAGGTATGCCGCCGCGCTCATGCATTGGTTATTCTTTGGTGCAAATATTGGCAGCATTAAATTACTTTAATTTGTTGCCTGCCGATTATATAAAGGAAACAAAGGCTGCCATAAAATTGTTGAATGCAGATGAAAAAGCAATCCAACGCACTGCTTTGCAGTTAGCTAAAAAGTTGCATCATAAATTACCTGTTATATACTCGGGTGCCGAGTTGGAGGGCCTAAGTGTTCGCATCAGGCAGCAGCTCAACGAAAATGGTAAAATACTTTGCTGGCATAACATTATCCCCGAAATGAACCACAATGAATTAGTGGGTTGGCGTGATAAGGATAATGATAAAGTAGTAATTATTTTAAAGAATGATGCAGATTACGATAACGTAAAAATGCGCATGAAATTGAACAAGGATGTAATTAAAAAATACACCAAGAATATTATTGAATTAGAGCCAAAAGGAAAAACTTTTTGGGAGAAGGTATATTACTTGATTCACCTTACCGATTGGGCATCCGTGTATCTGGCAGACCTGCGCAACATGAATGCCACCGAAGTGAAGGTGATAGATGAACTGAAAAAGGCGCTTGCAAAGGCTTAACAACTATTTACTGTGCAATAAAAACAGGTATAGTTAATAAGTGCCTCACGGTATTTATAGTTTCGCCAAAAAGCCAGTCTTTAAAGCCACTATGGCCATGGCTGCCCATTATGAGTATATCGCACGCTTCTTCGTTAACTATCCTGCTTATTTCCTTACTGCGGTTTTTAAAGCCTAAGATTCCTTTAGCTGTATAGCCTTGCGTACTAAGTATTTTTAAATAAGTGTCCAACATCTCTTTGTCTTGTAAAGTCTCGTAATCATGGGCTTCATTCCCCATCATTCTGGCCGATACACTTTCAACAATATGTATTAATATAAACTCTGTATCTTTTTGCGCAACCTTTAATGCATACTGCAATACTTTTTTATCCTTATCGCTATAGTCCAAAGCCAAGGCTACTTTATTAAAAGGCTTAACAGTGCTTTGCATAAATTCTTCTTCAATTGCTTCGTGAATATTAATGCGTGGTTCTTTTCTTTTGTTAATTATGGGATAAATGATGATATACAATAACAAAACAGCAATTGCAATAGAGAGTAAATATAAAAACAAACTGAAATAGGAATTGTTTACACTTTGCATCCAATTGCCAAAAGTTTCGGCTACTAGTTTTACATTTAAGCCTATAATCAACGCAGCCACCAACCAGGAAATTGTTTTAACTAATGGACTAATGGTAAAATTACCCATAGTTTTACGCTCACTTACAAAGTGTATAAGGGGTATTACCGCAAATGCTAGTTGCATGCTTAACAATACCTGACTGAATACCAACAACTCGCCTACCATAGCATCACCTACAAAAAGAATTACCAATACTGTAGGTATTATGGCCAATAGGCGTGTTATTAAACGACGAATTACCGGACTAATTCTAAGCCTTAAATGCCCTTCCATAACAATTTGCCCTGCCATTGTACCGGTTATGGTGCTGCTCTGCCCGGAGGCAACTAAGGCTATAGCAAATAACTTCGGCGCCCATTGGGTACCTAATAATGGTGCAAGTAGTTGGTGCGCATCTTGTAATGTAGCCACCTGATGATGCCCGGACGTATAAAAAACAGCACCCGCAAGTACCAAAATGGCTGCATTAATAAAGAAAGCAATATTTAGGGCTAACGTACTATCTAATAAGTTGATGCGTAAAGCTTTTCTTAAAGAAGTTTCATCACGATTTACTTTGCGCGTTTGCACTAAGGCCGAATGTAAGTAGAGGTTGTGTGGCATAACTGTTGCGCCTATAATGCCAATGGCAATATATAATGCAGCATGGTTGGGTAGGGTAGGTATTAAACCTGTAACTACTTCGTGCATATTGGGTTGTGCAAAAAAGGTTTCTATTAAAAAGCAACCGCCAATAATGCTTATTAGGCCAATAATAAAAGCCTCTAATTTTCGCATACCCAATCTTTGCAAATAAAGTAGCAATAATGTATCTAGTAAAGTTATAAGTACACCGTATAGTATTGGAATATGAAAGAGTAAGTTTAAGCCAATAGCCATGCCAAGAACTTCTGCCAAATCGCAAGCGGCAATGGCAATTTCTGCAAGAATATATAACAAGATATTTACAGCAGGTGGATAGGCTGCACGACTGCATTGTGCCAAATCACGCCCGCGCACTAAACCTAAGCGTGCACTAAGGCCTTGTAGTAAAAGTGCCATAAGGTTACTCATTAAAAGCACCCATATAAGGCTATAGCCAAATTGGCTGCCGCCCGCTATATCAGTAGCCCAATTGCCGGGATCCATATAGCCTACACTCACTAAATAAGCTGGCCCAAAGAAAGCAAATAGCTTTCTCCACTTGTTTTTAGAAATATAGGGGTCTATACTTTCGTGTACCTCATTAAGCGATTTATTGCCTTCAGTAACGCTCATCTTAACATAAAGCTAAACTAAAGCTAAGAATTATGTACTAATTAATTATTATAAAGCTATACACGTTGATTATCGTAAATACGCTTAAGGTTAACATCTTGAATGTTAGATACGATAATAGGTATTTTTTCAAGCGTAACATCCGAGGAGTCAAGACCAAAACCTCTTTCTTCTGATAAGCTAAAGCGTTTCAAGATAAAATAAGCTTGCATCACAATGCGCTCTAATAATGGTAAGGAATTATCTCGTGAGAGGAATTTTTCCATAACAATGAAGCGGAAATCGCCCATTACATTATTCTTACTTAATGATTCGTAACGGCTTACAACATTCACTTCCTTGTTTTGTACCATACTTTCTACCACCTTACGGAACATGTATTGAATTTTGTGTTCCACCCTAAAACCAAGTCTGAATTCCACACGTATAATCTCGTTGGGTATGATGGTTTGTACTACATACTCCATGGTATAGGGGTCATCCAAAACATCTACGTGCGCAAACCAATAAATATCTGCACGCTTGGGCTTACGGTACAATATGGAGTAAATGATTTTATGCTCTATTTCTTTAGGGTTATTGGCACTGGTTAAATACACTAAATGGGTGGCGTATTTGGGTATGCTTTTATCGTTACTAAGCTCCTGTATAATAGGTACATAGTCCTCCATCCGTACAAATTCAATATATCTGTTTTTAATTTTACGGGCTTTGTACCAAGAGTACATAACAAAGAATAAGGCACCACCTACCAATAATGTAACTACACCTCCTTCCTTAAACTTCTCTACCAGGTTGGCCGTTAGGAATGAAAGCTCAATGGTAAGGTAAACTAAAAGGTACATACCCACCCAAAACAAGGAAACACGACGCACATATAGATAATAAGCAAATAGGCAAGAGGTCATTATCATGCAAACAGTAATGGATAAGCCATATGCAGCCTCCATATTGCCGGAACGCCTAAAGAAAAGTACCACCGCTGTACACCCTACAAATAGCAATAAGTTTATACCGGGTATGAAGGATTGCCCCCTTTCTACAGTAGGGTAGTTAATCTTCATTTTTGGCCATAAATTAAGTTTAATAGCTTCGCTAATAAGTGTAAAGGACCCGGAAATTAATGCCTGACTGGCAATAATTGCTGCAACCGTTGAAATGATAATGCCGGGCAGTACGAACCAATTTGGCATCAACTCGTAAAAAGGATTTTTTATTGCCGAGTTCCATACTTGACCTTTTAAACCTAATAAATAGGCACCTTGACCAATATAATTAATAATGAGGCATGATTTTACGAATGTCCATGAATAACGAATATTGCTGCGGCCACAATGGCCAAGGTCCGAATATAAAGCTTCGGCACCCGTAGTGCAAAGAAATACAGCTCCCAGTATCCAAAATCCTTTTGGGTAAACTGTAAGTAGTTTTATAGCATAATAGGGGTTCAGTGCTTTAAAAATGTTCCAATCATCGCCAATATGCAATAAGCCTAAAATTGCCAGCATTAAAAACCAAACAAACATAATTGGTCCAAAGGCCTTACCAATGCTAGTTGTACCAAATTGTTGAAAGAAGAAAAGTATGGTGATTATGGAGATGACTATGTAAACAATGGTCATATCTCCAACATCTGCCAACTTAGGTATATTGCGTAACCCTTCTATTGCAGAAGTAACAGAAATGGGAGGTGTAATCATACCATCGGCGAGCAAAGCTGCACCACCAACCATGGCTAAAAATACTGTCCATTTGCCATGCCGCCTTACTAGTGCAAAAAGCGAGAAAATTCCTCCTTCACCTTTATTATCAGCTTTAAGTGTAAGCACAACATATTTTACGGTGGTTTGTAGAGTGAGCGTCCAAATAATGCATGATAACGCTCCAATAATCAAATCTTCACTTATTACCTTGCCATTGCAAATGGCATTCATTACGTAAAGTGGGGAGGTGCCAATATCGCCGTAGATGATTCCAAGGGCAATTAAAATTCCGGCAAGCGAGGCTTTATGTATATTTTTTGACACTTAGTATAAGGCTTAAAAAATAAGGATGCGAATGTACATAAAAAAACTACGATATATATAAATGAGCTTACATTTTTACTTGCAAGCTAATGTGAGTGATAGACATTTTATAAAACATATTAAAAATGTGTTGTTTTTTATCATCTATTATGAAAAATTGGTTGCTATTACATGATGCTATTGGCAACTATCTCGGCAATATCTAAAACTTTAACATGTTCCTCCTGTTCTTTGTTTTTTACTCCATCGCTTAGCATTGTAGTACAAAAAGGGCAATTGGCAGCAATAACAGTAGCTCCGGTTTCTAAAGCTTCTGAAGCACGCTCAAAGTTAATTCGCGTATTTCCGCTTTCTTCTTCTTTAAACATTTGTGCACCACCTGCACCGCAACAAAGGCCATTGCTTTTGCAACGTTTCATTTCTACCAGTTCTGCATCTAAAGCTTGTAATACGGCCCTAGGTGCTTCGTATACTCCATTGCCGCGGCCCAAATAACAACTATCGTGATAGGTGATTTTTTTACCTATAAAATCGCCACCTTCTTTAATACGAATTTTACCTTCATCCAATAATTGTTGTAATAGGGTAGTATGGTGAATTACATCATAATTACCTCCTAAGGCAGGGTATTCGTTTTTAAGTGTATTAAAACAATGTGGGCAAGCAGTAACAATTTTCTTTACTCCATAGCCATTAAGCACCTGTATATTATTATATGCCATCATTTGAAAAAGGAACTCGTTACCTGAACGCCTTGCTGGGTCGCCGGTACAGCTTTCCTCTTTGCCAAGTATTGCAAACGTTATGCCGGCTTTTTGTAAAATAGTTGCAAAGGCCTTACTTATTTTTTGAGCACGCTGATCGAAGCTTCCGGCACAGCCTACCCAAAAAAGAATTTCAGGGGTTTCGCCATTTGCAACAAATTCTGCCATTGTTTTTACTTGCATTGTGTAATTGTTTTATATTTTATTAACGCTACATATTACCTAACCAATTATAACTCCTCTAATCCTTAACCCATGCATCGCGATCATCAGGACTAAATTTCCATGGTGCCATATTGTTTTCAATATTACCAAACATAAGATTCCATTCTTGTGGGGCATTACTTTCTTCCATAATAAGATTTCGCCTAAGCTGTAATATAATTGCTAAAGGGTCAATACTTACCGGACAAGCTTCTACACAACCCTGGCAGCTCGTACAGGCTCTTAATTCTTCAATACTAATATAATCGTGTAATAAAGATTTACCATCATCAACAAAATGTTTATTAATGTTTATATTTTCGCCAACTTCTTCCAACCTATCACGGGTATCCATCATTATTTTGCGTGGCGATAATTTTTTACCTGTTAAGTTTGCCGGGCAAACAGAAGTGCAGCGACCACACTCTGTGCAGGCGTAAGCATCCATTAGGTTTTTCCAACTTAGGTCGGCAACATCTTTAGCACCAAAACGATGTGGCTCTGCAGACGCATCGGTTACAGGGGGGGCTTTATCGGGCTCCATCATATACAATACTTCGTTTTGTATATCCTGCATATTCTTCATCTGGCCTTGTGCCTGTAATTTTGCATAATAAGCATTGGGAAATGCAAGTATAACATGCAAGTGCTTGGAGTAGGGTAGGTAATTTAAAAATGCAAAAACACCTAAAATATGCAACCACCAACAGCCACGTTCCAATACCATTAGCGAGGTAGCAGACATGCCTGAAAAGATAGGTGTGAGCATATTACTAATCCAAAATGGGTCGGTATGATGATAGTGTTCAGGCATTTGTGATTGCAATAATAAGTCGGCTGTATTCATGATGAGGAATAAGCTCATTAATACAATCTCAGTAGTTAAAATTAGATTGGCATCGTTTCGAGGCCAGCCATTTAATTCAGGCATGTTAAAACGCTTTAACCTAAGCACATTACGCCTGATAAGGAATACCACACAAGCCAATAGTACCATGGCTGCAAGTACCTCGAAAAAGCCTACCAGATAAGCATATAACGAACCTAATAAAGGTGCAAAAATGCGGTGCTGTCCACTTATTCCATCTACAAAAATTTCCAGAATTTCAATATTAATAATAATAAAACCAACATATACTACTATATGTAAAAGTGCCGGAAGTGGCTTTTTGAACATTTTTTTCTGTCCTAATGCTAATAGCAAAACATTGCGCCACCTGTCGCTTTTATGGTCATTAATCAGTTCATCTTTACCAAGATTGATGTTTCGGCTTATTTGAGATACCTTTTTATAAAAAAGGTAAACCGCCACAGCACTACATATTATAAAAAGTAATTGTTGAAGGATATGCATATTTGCACGCTATTTGGGTTTAAAATTAATGGCTTTTAGTTTAAAAACATAAGATTAAATGCAATTACATGGCAGATTGTGACATTAAACGAAAATTGTTTAGGTTTGAAGAAATGAACCGTATAATGTTCAATAAAATTGCATATTTGGCAGCTTTTATGTGTTGCATGCTGTATGGCATAGATGCCACTGCACAAGATAAAATTAGTGCAGAAAATAAGGAACGTTTTAAGATTATGGAAGACTCGATGGTGCTTTATGCCGATTCGATGTACGTGGCCATAATACCCGATACGCGCCTGTATTATTGCGAAAAATTTGTAAAGCAATTGGTTAGAACGCTGAAGTTGCCCAACTCATTTTATTACCCCTTTGATAGTTTGGGTAAGGTAATAAGCATTATGTACCCCGAGGATAAATCCTTTAGAATGTTTAACTGGCAGATAATACCTTCTGATGTGAATAGGCGCTATTATGCGGCGGTTCAGCTACCAACAGAGGAATTAAAACTATATCCTTTAATAGATTATACAGCTGAATTAGGTAAGTATGCTGAGGATAGTGTTTTGACCGGTGGTAAGTGGTTTGGTGCATTGTATTATCGCATTATGAGTCATACTGTGGCGGGTAAAACCGTTTATACTATGTTTGGTTTAAATGCTTCTAGTCCTATTAGTAATAAAAAGGTGATGGACCCAATGGTTATAGACCAAGATGGACTGACTTTTGGTGCTCCAATATTTAATATGAGCGCCAATAACGAACCGCGCAGTAGGAAGCCTATGCGCTTTATTATTGAATATAAGAAGGGTGTGCAAGCCTCCATGAACTGGGATAATGAAATGCAACTGGTGTTTTTTGATAAGCTGGTATCACAGAACAACGACCCTAATAGAAAATATACCTATGTACCTAGTGGCGAATATGACGGCTTTAAATGGGATAATGAAAATTGGAAGTATGTATGCAATTTAATACCCGTACAGAACCTAAAAGATGGTGAAGCACCCGGCGGTGTGAATCCGATGAAATAATTTGCGGTAAATGTTATAGATTTGCAGCCTCAAAAAAAGTGGTATGGTCTGGTAGCTCAGTTGGATAGAGCATCAGCCTTCTAAGCTGAGGGTCATTGGTTCGAATCCAATCCAGATCACTTTTAGTCGTTTAATTAGCTGAAAATCAATTAGTTATGATTTTCAGCTTTTTTTTGTGGCAGAATTTGTGGCACTTTTTATTTTGCTGTTCTGCAATTCAATCATTCTTTTTTCAAGTTCGTTTAATTAAATTTCTAATTTCAATCATGTCATATTTATGAAAAGGAATTTGGTTACGGCCTTTATGTGCTTAATCTCTTTTACGGTTCGAGCACAAACCTTTACAGAAAGCTACAAACAATTTGCAAAAGAAAGCAAGTATGTAAACGATAATTCTGAGCATATAAGAAAGATATTTTCTGCCTTTGGATTAAATGTGGATGACTATAAGGAATTGGCGATAGCAGAATGCCAATTTTTAGATTTTTCCAAAGACTCTTCGGCAATACAATTTGGGGTTGTAGCAACACCCAATATTACTTTTACCTACAGCTATAATACAATTACAGATGAGGTTAAAATTACCAATGACTTTATCGCAGACTATAAAAAAATAGACAAGTCGAATTCATGGAGTATAATGTACTTTTTAACCCAAAAACTAGATATTGAAGGGATTGCCAAGTTGGCAGTTGATGAAATGAATAATGACATCAAAACGGACCCCAACGGAGATCATAAATGGCAGTTTGAGGTAGTTTACTATAATAGTAATAGTTTGAAAAAAGTGCGGCTATGTTATTTACATGAATCCTTGATTAAAGTTTTTAAATAGGATATTTAAAGTCACATTGAAATTTATAGATAGTCATTTTGAGTCAGATGCTTGTACCGCTCCTCCCAAATCTTTTCAATTGCATCTGCCTTTTCTTCAGCACTTGCTTTCACATATGCTTTAAAAGATTTGTAGGTGCTGTGACCACTCATGGCCATAATAAGTTCAACTGATGTACCTGCTAGTAATTCATTGGTACAAAAGCTGCGGCGGCAAACTCTACTGGAAACCCACTCATACTTCTTTTTAACAACGGTAATTTTTTTCGTGCCTTTGGTTATGCGCTTAGCAAAATCAACATTTAGGCAAGGAATATCTTTTGCTACTTCACGAATTAACTTATTAAACACTTGGGTTGACTTAGGGCATTGGTATGGGAATCCGTTGCTATATTTTTCTATTGTCTTTTTGGCTAAAGGATGTATAGTCGCCACCAAGCTCTTATCAACTTTTTGTTGAATTGTTCTGATGCGATTTTCTAAGAAGTTTTTTTCGGTTAATCGTGAGAAATCGGAATGGCGAAGTCCGCTATATGAACCTAATATGTACATATCTTTTATAAACTCTAAGTATGGGTTATTAGGGTTCTTATATGCGGCAAACTCAGATAACTCTTTATCCGACAAATAAATATCATCACTTTCCTCTGTACTAACAACAATTTCTAATTCGGATAATGTTGAGCGATCTAATAGTTTCTTCTTGCACGCATATTTTAATACAACACTGTAAGCACCGGTGTAATTGACCATACCTCGCCGATTTAAGTTGACCACCCTCTGCCGGTCCAAATTGACCAGGGTAAACCGGAGCAAATTGACCACCAATTAAGGGTTAAAAAGCTCTAAAAAAGGTGATTAATAACCCGAAAAAAGAAGAAAACGTTCGTGCATTTTGGAGGCATAATGTTGAGTTTTAATCAAATTCTTCATTATGGCCAACAAACCATTAAGCATGATTAAAATTAGGCATATACTCGTTTTGCACTCGCAAGGTCGGAGTAAATTACAGATAGCAGCTCTTACAGGAACTGCCCGAAATACCATTAAAAAATACATTAAGTAGTTCTCCAAAAGCCAATTAACGCTTGATGATGTTAATGCATTAACTGATAAAGAACTTGAAGATTTATTTATTAAACCCGATGAAAATGCAATCAACGATAAGTTGCT
>TBL_comb48_EPIDRAFT_1001644_pt1 | contig 16173 bp, 10 predicted proteins | sample TroBogEpilimnion_37_FD_10681 | JGI IMG/M metagenome (IMG submission 10681)
ATGGCCGATATGACAGCGGATTCCCAGAAGAGTTCTCCATTTTTCTTTTTGTTCTGCCATTCACCACGCCAGATACTTCCGGATAAAATTGTTTTCCAGAGTTCGTCATACACTGATTTTGGCGTCAAACCTGATTGCAGAATCTGTGGATTTTTGCCTTTAACTTCTTCTGCACTATATCCGGTGAGTTCGGTAAACATCGGGTTGACATAGGCTATAGTACCCTGAGCATCCGTAATCACAACTACTGCCGGGCTTTGTTCTACAGCGGCGCTCAATATTTTGAGCTGATCGATAGCCAGCTTACGATCGGTGATGTCGCTATGCGTACCGAGCATGCGTAATGGTTTGCCATCTGGTGTTCTGGCTAATAATTTACCGCGATCGAGCACCCATACCCAGTGACCGTTTTTATGTTTCATCCGGCATTCGCATTTATAATGCTCTATTTCACCGTTGAAATGTTGTTCCGCAATGGCTGCTGATGCTTTGAAGTCATCAGAGTGTGACAGATCTCTCCAGGTTTGAATGCTCACTGGGGCAAGTTCTTCTCTTGTATATCCTACGATTTCGAACCAGCGTTTATTAAGTATGACTTCACCGGTCTGAACATTCCAATCCCAGGTTCCAAGTTGGGCACCATCAATGGCTGCTTCGTAGCGTTCCTTACTTTTCAGTATTGCCTGTTCGTATTTTTGACGAATGCGTTCTTGTTTTTTACGATCACTGATATCTCGAATCAAGCCGATCATTCCGGAGATATCCTGATCCTGATAATATTGCAGGTGGATTTCTGCGTCAAAGAGTGAACTGTTTTTTCTCTTTAACTTGACTTCAAAAATTTGTTTCTCTGTTTTTTGCTGCAGGCTGCTGATGAATACCGGTAAAGCTTCAGGGATTTTTTCTTCTGCCATGTAGTCGGTAAAGGGGTGGCCGATGACCTCGCATGGCAGATAGCCGAAAAGTTTCTCAACAACAGGGGAAACATAGGTTAATGTGCCGATGGAGTCGGTAACAATTACCTGATCTGCCATTTGTTCAGTGATGGAACGAAAATTACGCTCACTTTTGAGCAGTGCAATTTCCGCCTGTTCTCTGTTTTCACGGTTTCGCAGCGTCGTGATTCCATAGGCGAGGTTGTCGGCAAGTGCAGTGAGAAGCTTTGTTTCTTCGGTATCAAAGGCATTGGACAGTGCTGAGTATATGGTTATGGCCCCGAAGACCGTATTATCCGTTTTCAACGGTATACTCTGCACTGAGGCATACCCTCGCTCAAGTGCCTGAGATAGCATAGGCTTGAACTTCGGCTCTTTGTGAATATCGCGAATGATGCATGGCTCGCCACTGCAAATAGCCGTGCCGGTAGGACCCTGACCAAGTGAAGGATCTGCCACACTGGCTGACTTGATGTATCCTTCGTCAAAGCCTGCCTGAGCGACAATGCGAACGTTTTTTGATTCGCCTTGTCCGGCATACCCAACCCATGCCATGCGGTAGCCGCCGACTTCAACCATGATGCTGCATATCTTTTGCAGTAACTCCATTTCATTGGTGGTATGAATCAGTGCCTGATTGCAATAATTAGTTGCCTGAAGTGCGCGAGTCAGCCTGTGGAGTTTGGTTTCAGTTTGCTTTTGTTCGGTTATATCGGAAAGAATGACGCGGCATTGCTGACCATTATCGTTGACTGCAGCATCAAGGCGAACGGTATGTGCTGACGGGTCATGGTGGTCTTGAGGGTGCTGTGGGTCAGGAACCATAAGCATAACCTCGCATGATCCGCGCTCTTTCCGGATGAAAACAGCATCGAGCATTGTTTTGAAAAGAGAGAGAGACTGGGGAATGAAAAAATTCTGTACGTTATTATCCCGTAATTGAGTGCGTACAACTCCAAGGATACTGGATGCCATCAGGTTAGCTTCGAGTATCCGGCCATCAGGAGCAAGAGTGAGGTAGCCAACCGGCGCAAAGTCGTAAAGTTCGGTATAGCGTTCGAGACTTTCCGCCATCTTGCTCCGGGAGATAACCAGTTCATCCCGTGACTGCATGAGATCTTCATTCAGCATTTCGAGTTCGACCTGGTATACCTCCAGTTCATGGACCATCCGCATCATGGCGTCTTGTGAAGTGGATTGATCGGGTGTGGTGAGCTGATGGTGCTGCAGGCGCTCTTCAGCAAGGAAACGCAGCTCTGAAGGGGCAACGGGTCTGATACTGTGCTGTTTTTTTACCATGTGGAGAAGATCAATGGTACAACCGAACAGGAATAAAGATGCAACGATAATATTATGATAATATCACTATTGTCCAACAATAAGTCATAAGTCACATAAAGGATCCTTGAAGCAAAGCTTCGGGGTATATATTCCAGAGAGATTCAAGGTTGATGGGGAGAAAACTCGCAGGTCAATTCGTTCTTCTGATAAAATAATTGAAGTTGAAGTCACTGCATTTTCAGCATTGAGTCTGGACTTTTATTGATGATGCTTAGCGTGCTTGGAACAGAAGTATCCAAGGCTGTCGGACTCGTGAATATGGTAAATCAAGCCGCTCACCTGGAGAGCGGCCTTTTGGAATGATCAATAGTATAAAATATCAGTCTTTCAAAGCTTCTTCCGCCTCAAGCCAGTGATCGACATCTGAGCCGTGCTCACTTCCTTTCAATTCCCAGAGGTAATACGCAGAAAGTCTGATCGCTTCTTCGCTCTGTTCCTGCCCGGATACTTTTCTTTCATCCGTTTCGTTTGATATGATTGCTCTCGTTAATTGGTTTGTCAGTAAGAAAAATCACATGAATCTTACACGCACAACGTCTTGATTTATAACAGAACATTGTACCAATTTCTCAAGCTCCTTACAAGTAAAACTATGTTACATATATGTTAAATCTGATATTACCTAGCTCAGCATGGGCTTATTAATACTTATCTTATATATAATAAGATATTTGTCTGAACTGCGAATCAATCCGGAGACAAGGCATTGTCATTTGCTCCAGCAACAGTCTTTTTCACCAAACAGGATGTGACGGGCAAAAAGGGACTCTGACGCCATGCATCAAAGACTGCGCAGGAGGTTATCTATTTTGTGACAGGTGAACTTGTCAAGCACAAGGATTCCCGTGATGATTTATAATTAAGCCTTTCACAGCAAATGATTCCATAATAAAACAGGTCATACACAAAAACAGATAAGCGCTCAGCAACAAGTCAAACCGTAATCCTTACCGAAACCAGCCAATAACAAATAGAGCTTCAGCCCCTTTTGCGCCAGCACCTTCAACATCGGCTGAACTTCTTTCGCTGTATGGAATAATGCGTTTACCCGGAATGACGGTTAAAGACCTGCCCACATAGTTCTCAGCAAGCCAAGAAAGCCGGTAAACAAGCAGTGAAGTAGTTGTTTCCCATATTGAGACTGAGAACAAATCACCCGTTGAGAGTTGGTTTTTTTATCAAACTGTTGCGTGAACGCTTCTCTATAGATCAAGGGAAAAGGTAAGAAATAGCAGATTTTGCCTATTTTTTCATTATACAAAATTTTATTGCTTTTCACCCCGGATGAATGCTTTCATCATGTTCAGAACGTTTTATAATAAAATACCTTACTCCAATATTCGCACAGCAGCGAAAGAATCGCACGCCAATACAGAAAACGAAAAACTCCTCCTGGAACTTTGCAGGAGCACTGTTAACCAGGTGCTGCAAATGCTGGGTAGCGGATCAGATGGTCTTGATGACGCCCAGGTAAACAAGAAAACGACAAAGTTCGGCAAAAATGAAATATCACTGGCTAAGCGCCCATCTTTTCTTCAGGATATCGGCCATAGGCTTTCGAGTCCGCTTATAATTCAGCTACTGCTTATTGCCATTGTTTCAGCCGCTATAGGAGAGCTGAAATCAACAGCTATTGTCAGTGCCATGATAGTACTGAGTATAGGCATATCCTATGTACTGGACAAGAGGTCGAGAAATGCAGTAGACTCCCTTGGAAAGCGAGTGCAATCGCATGCAATCGTTATTCGCAACGGAAAGGAGCTGGAAATCTCTCTTGTCAATCTTGTTCCCGGTGACATTGTGCAACTTCAGGCGGGATCGCTTATTCCTGCGGATTTGCGACTGATTTCTGCAAAAGATTTTTTTGTCAGTCAGGCATCGCTGACTGGCGAAACCATGCCTGTAGAAAAAAACGCTCACCCATGCATCGACGAAAACCTTTCGATTCTTGAGTTGAGCAACGCTTGTTTTCAGGGTAGCAGTGTAAGCAGCGGTTCCGCTCGGGCTATCGTGGTAAATACCGGCAGCAGAACATTTTTCGGAGCAATTGCTGAACGACTAAACCAGCAGCGTGACGAAACAAGCTTCGATCGTGGAATCCGCTCATTTACCTGGCTGATGATCAAGTTTATGGTGATTATGGTATCTGCGGTTTTCATGATTGTTGGTTTCAGTAAAGGCAACTGGCTGGAAGCGCTTTTTTTCAGTCTATCAGTGGCCGTTGGGTTAACGCCGGAAATGCTGCCAATGATTGTGACAGCAAATCTTGCTAAAGGTGCGCTGACAATGGCGAAAAAGAAAGTCATTGTTAAAAACCTTTCCGCAATACAAAACTTTGGGGCCATCGATATTCTTTGTACTGACAAGACAGGAACACTTACTCAGGATTGTGTCCTTCTTAAACTTGCTGTTGATGTTATGGGCGTGGAGAGCGAGAATGTTTTGAGATATGCATATCTGAACAGTTTTTTTCAGACCGGATTGCGAAATCTTCTCGACAGGGCCGTACTTGAACATCAGGAGTTCGCTGTTGATGTGAACTGTACATTGGTTGATGAATTGCCTTTTGACTTTCAGCGCAGACGTATGTCTGTCGTGGTTGCCTATGAAGCTGATCATGTACTGATTTGTAAAGGCGCAGTAGAGGAGATCTATTCATGTTGCGATCGATACCAGATTGATGATGAGGTCTATCCCTTGATCGGTATGATCAAAGATGATCTGTTTGAAGAGGTTGCCAACCTGAATAGCAACGGGTACCGTGTACTTGCCATTGCTTACAATGAGTTCCCCCCAGACAAAACACATTTTTCTCATGATGAAGAAAAAAATCTGATTCTTCTCGGTTATATCGCCTTTCTTGATCCACCAAAAGATTCAACTGCACAAGCGTTGGTCTGCATGAAAGAAGCTGGCGTCAGAGTAAAGATTCTCACGGGCGACAATGCATTGGTAACACGCAAGATATGCCGGGATGTTGGTCTTGCGGTTAACATGGCAGCTACAGGCGATGAACTGGTAAAAATGCGTTCTGATGAGTTTGACAGGAGTGTAGCCGAAGCGGACATCCTTGCTAAACTTTCACCAATGCAGAAGGAACAGGTTGTACAATCCCTTAAAAAGAATGGTCATGTTGTCGGATATATGGGTGACGGGATTAATGATGCTCCAGCTCTTCGGGCCGCAGATGTTGGCATATCGGTCGACACCGCAGTAGATGTAGCGAAGGAATCCGCAGATATTATACTGTTGGAAAAAAGCTTGCTGGTGCTGAATGACGGGATCATGGAAGGACGGCGAGTGTTTGCAAATATAATCAAATATATCCGAATGGGTGCAAGTTCGAATTTCGGAAACATGTTCAGTGTTATTGGCGCAAGCTACCTCTTGCCGTTCCTTCCCATGCTGCCGATTCAAATTCTCCTGAACAATCTCCTCTATGATTTTTCGCAGACAGGTATCCCTGCAGATCGGGTTGATGAAGAACAGATTGCGAAACCGCGTAAATGGGATATCGGCAATATTAAGTGGTTTATGACCTTCATCGGGCCGATCAGTTCCATTTTTGATTATGCTACGTTCGCATTGATGTGGTTTGTTTTCAATTGCCGGTCATTTCTTGACCTGACGGTAAGTTCAGCTGGAAAAACATATGCAGTCCAGCTTTTCCAGACAGGATGGTTTGTTGAATCACTACTGACACAAACTTTAATTGTTCATATCATCAGAACAGGAAAAATACCCTTCCTCCAAAGTCGAGCATCTCCTTCATTATTATTGACCACCCTGACAGTTATCGCTGTTGCTGTATGGCTGCCGTATTCTCCATTTGCCTCGTTGTTCGGTATGGTTCCGTTGCCATTGAGCTATTTTATCTGGATAGCAGGTTTCCTACTTTCATACGGCCTTATCGGACATATCGTTAAATCTTGGTTCTTCAACCGTTTTGGAGGTAACTGATATGTTGAATAGTATTCTGGAGGCAATTGAGCATGGCCGTATGGTTAAATTAACGAGCCATGACAAGAACGATGCTCTGCAGTTTCTTGGAACTATGCTCGAAGCGGTTCCATCAATTCCATCAGGAATCAATATTGTCGAAATCGTGCTGTCCCATGAAAAAACATCAAACACTTCGCTGATAGCAGGATGGGCATGTCCTCATGCAAGAGTTAATTATGACGGGGATTTAAGCTGTACCATAGGATGGAGCATGGAGGGGATTGATTATGGGATACCTGACGAACCTCTGGTACATATGATTATCATGTTTTTCGTGCCTGATAACCAACGGAACGCATATCTCAAGGAGGTATCTGCCCTTGTGAGAGTGTTAAAAAACAATCCTCAGTATCAGGGCCTTGAAACAATACAGGATTTAAATGCCATCCGGAATAACCTTCTTGATATAGCCCACCTTGCAATGAGTGGTGATGCAAAAAATTATCGAGCGCGAATGATCCAGCTTGATACATTAACTAAAGCTGCTGCTACAGGTGGGATGCACGAGGAAGGGTTGCAGATCGAAGCTTTGATGGTTGTAGTGGTACCTGACATGAATCCTGTTGTTCTGACCCAGAATATCGAACTTTCCAGGCTTGCAGAAAAAGATATAAACCTGATAACAGTCATCTCCAAAGGGAACAATTATCTATTAAATGACTGGCATATTGTACGAAGAAACACCACAAGCTATACAGGTGAAAAATTCGTTCACGATTGCCTTGCCATAAAACTTGTAAGCGCTCCACAGTAATTGATTCTGTATTCAAGTCCTGCACTCAACAACCCGAAACGCTCCGGAAGCGGCAATGTATTTAAAATATTTTTGTGTACTCTGTGATGTGACTATATTCTGAGGAAAGGGTTGCATAAATATCGCGTCTTGTCAGCTGAACTTAACTGCTTTTAATGTAGTATTTTGCGGTATTTTTTACCCACTTTTCTGTTGTTTGACGAATAGTTCAGGCTATATCTGACATGCAAACTATTACAAAAAAACGACCCATAATGTTTCCCCTCGTTTATGAAATCAACACAAGAGTCTGGCTGAAAAAACTTAGTAAATACCATAACCACCCAATAACCCTCGGCAATATTCCCGATGAGGAGTTCACCTTCTTTTCAAACTGCGGTTTTGATTTGATATGGCTGATGGGAGTATGGGAACCAAGTCAGTACAGCAATGCAATTGCAACTTCTCACCCTGGTCTTCGAAGCTTAATCCTTGAACATATTCCACAGGCACAGCCCGACGATATAGCATCATCTCCTTATTCAATCAACTCATATACGGTCAACAAATCGTTAGGCGGCAAAGACGAACTTTTTGTATTCCGCAAAAAGCTCAATTCGTACGGCATAAAACTTATGCTCGACTTTATACCCAATCATCTTGCCCTTGACAACACACTGCTGCCTGACCACCCTGAGTTCTTTATTCCAGTATCGAAAAACGAACAAAGTCACGACCTGGAATCAGCCTTCGAATACACCCGGGGACAATATCTCGCCTACGGCAAAGATCCTAATTTTGCCCCCTGGACAGACACCCTCCAGCTTAATTACGCAAAACCTGAAACACACCGGATGATGACTGATAACCTTTTAAGTATCAGTTCACTCTGCGATGCTGTCAGATGCGAGGGTGCAATGCTGATTCTTAAAAGCGTTTTCAATACCACATGGAGCAGCCTCGGAGGTACCAAAAAAAAAGAGTTCTGGGCCGACGCTATTGCCGAAGTGAAACACCAGCACCCCGACTTTCTCTTTCTTGCCGAATCCTACTGGAACAAGGAGTGGGAACTCCAGCAACTGGGATTTGACTTTACCTATGACAAACCTTTTTACGACCATATCTGCAGTTCCCCCGTTAATGGAGACGAACTTACAGGACATTTGGCAGAGCAATGGGATTACCAGAAACATCTCTGCCGCTTTCTCGAAAACCATGACGAACCAAGGGCTGCAGAAAAAATCGGTCTTAACAACAAAGCTGCTGCACTTATACTTCTGGCAACCCCGGGCATGCACCTCATCCATCAGGACCAGATGGATGGCTTCCGACTGAAAATCCCTGTACAGCTTATCACCCAGGCTCCCGAACCATGCGACAAAGATCTCGCGGAACTCTATAAAAAACTTTTTATTCTTCAGAAAAACCAGGTCTTTCAAGAAGGTAAAATCGAACTGCTCGACGTAAGCACGGCTCACCATTCATCTTGTTTCGGATTTCATCGGTTTACAACAGAAAAACATGCCTTTGTGCTCGCCAATTTCAGCGCTTCAGCCAAAGCAATAGAGTTCCGGCATCCTGCACTTGAACAGGTTGCTGCCGGACAACTGAACATCCTCAGTACCGCTGCCGAAAATAAAAAAGATGATTTTCTTTATACTGGCCAGATAATTCAGCTGAGCCTCGCTCCTCATGAAGGGGTGGTCATAACCTTCTGAATTAGAATAATCACACGACGTTTCAACCCATCCAATACTTCATAAAAAACATCAAGATTCAAACAAAAAACTCATTGAAATCATCGATATTTCAGACGAAGCAGCCAAGGCTGCATCCTTCAGTATTTGATATCCGGAATCTCTGTTTGCATCATGGAAACTAATGCTCATTATAGCTTCGTTCTATAGATGCGTTTTTAAAAGTTTCATCCAGGCCGTGCTTTTCTGCTTCATCGTAAAGGAGTTGTATGAGATTGTTCCACTCCAATGAGCTGAGGTTGTTATCGTAATCCGTTTGTAAGTGCAGGGTGTAAAAGGCTGAGTTGTCTTCTCTGATGCCTATGTCTTGAAGACGGTAAACAATTTCGTTCCAGATGCCCTTTTTCATAATCGGTTCGTTTTGGGGCGGAATGCTGCTCTTTTAATACTCTCATCCATATCTGACGGNGAAGTCCTGTAAGGGTAACCTATGATCCAATGCATCACAGTTCGAAGGGCATAAGATGATCCTTTGTTTATGGTGAAACGTAAGTCACATCGTTTGAAATTGCCTATTATTCAGCTGTTATCTTATCATGTTCATAGTTACCTAACGAGCTCCCTTCAAGATTGGTGTTATTCAAGTCGGCGCCATTCAGGTTTGCTCCTATAAGATTAGCCAGGCTGAGGTCTGCATCGGTGAGGACAGCATCAGTGAGGTCAGCCTCAGTGAGGTCGACACCATGAAGATTCGCTTTTTTGAAGTTCGCTTTTTTGAGGCTTGCCCCGAAAAGGCTTGCATACTGGAGGTTGGCTCTCATAAGATTAGCCTCATTGAGGTTTGTCCAGTGGAGACTGGCCTTGTGGAGGTTTGCATCCGTGAGTTGTGCCCTCTGGAGATCAGCCTCAATAAAGTCTGCCCCATGGAGAATAGCCCCCTTAAGGATGGCATCGGAGAGATTTGCTTCAATGAGGTATGCTCCCCGAAGGTTTGCCTGAGTGAGGATGGATCTGGAGAGATCTGCCCTATGGAGGCATGCTGCATCGAGATTTGCCTCAGTACATTTTGCATCGCTTAAGTTGGCTTTAATCAGGCTTGCCCTGTGGAGGATAGCCCTGCGGAGGTTTGCGCCACTGAGGTCTGCCCTGTAGAAGTTTGCACCGCTGAGGTTGGCCTCGATAAGGTTCGCCCCGCGAAGGTCAGCATTGCAGAGATTGGCTCCGTGGAGACATGCCCGACTGAGGTCTACTCCTCTCAGGTCCACCTCAAATCCAGGATTTGCCCTGCGGGTTTCGTTCCACTCTGTCAGTGACCTGAGAAGCATTTCTTTGTCCAACATAGCTGTATCTCCCAATTGGTAAGCCTTTTTTTGTATTATCTGTTCCGTTTTCGTGTTTATGCTCTGTTACGTTGTTACGTTTGAGGGCTGGCTTTACTTTATATACAGGTGAACCTACGCGGGTTGTCAATAGTTCAGGATGGCATGCATTAAAATCCTTTAATATCTTATTTTCTTTCCTGATGCGTCAACCGGAAGCTTGCAATAAAAGATGAGTGATTTCATACACCCTTATTGAAAAGCAGGATGAAAATAATTTTCTCAATCTTTCATCCACTCTTCCGCCTCAANCCAGTGTTCAACATCCGAGCCGTGCTCTCTTCNCTTCAATTCCCAGAAGTAAAAATACTTCTCTTTCATCCGTTTCGTTTGACATGATTGCTCTCGTTCATTGGTTTGTCAGTAAGGATAATCANATGAATCGTATCCGCACAACCTCTTGATGAATAACATTACAGTGTACTCATTACTCAANCCTCTGACAACTGAAACTATGTTACATATACGTTAAATCTGATATCGCCTCTCTGAGCATGGGGTNATTAATACTTATTTATATATAAAAGATATTTTTTTNACCTGCGAATCAATCCGGAGACAAGGTATTGTCATTTGCTCCATAAACAGTCTTTTTCACCAATAGGGATGTGACGGGCGAAAACGGACTCTGGACTCCTGCGTTGCTTGAGTTGCTGGATTTTGAGTCGAGGGTTATGCTTGCCGGGAAGATGACTGAAGAAGGTTAGCGGAGATTTTATCTGTGCAGATAATGCCATGCCTTGTACTGAAAAGCAGGTTCGATCGACTTGCCTGATAAAAGGAGTCATTTTAACAGATTAGATCATCTTTTCCATGTACCATTAACTTTTTTAAAAACTGAAGATAATATTTTCCTTGTATCCATATACATATTCATATCCTCAGAATCTCGCGGCCCCGCAATATTTAAAATTGTGCCATCAACTTTAGAAAACCAATTAGAAATTGTATCAACAGCCTCAAAAAATGATAATGATGACAGGTTTATTAGTAAATATGGTTTTTTATTAATAATTGCTTTTTGACGCGTATACTCTGTTCCTCCCATGAGCAGATTTCTGTAAATAATAAGCGTGGCATCAGCATCTCTGACATTCCATTCAGTACGCTGTTTGACATCTGACGAAGGTGTTTCCTGAATATTATAATCTGAGTTTATTATCTTATTGTATTCATTAAGCATACCTTTGGGAACCCAACCGCCGGCAGGAATACCAAATTCAATAGCTACGTCAAGAGCTGCGCTGTCTACGCCTGTCTGCCCTCCAGACACGATTTTTTTTATGTTCATAAACCTGTAACTCAAAACATTTTCATGAGTTATTGCATTAAACCACAACATAATACTTTATAACAGATATGTCATTCTCAATATAGTCAACATCCTGTCAATTCAGTCCTGATACACCGCAGGATCCGGCGAGTCGATCATGGGATTGAGACGAACCGCCAGAGAGAAAAGATAGGGATAATCCTCCCTGAGATGCTGCATATAGAGTACCCATTCACGGATCAGATGACCGAAAACCCGCTTTATATCGCCATTGATGTGTTCTTTGTCGCTCGGAGGAAGACGATCGAACGACTCCCGGGCCCCGAGCTCTTCAACAATATGAAACGTTGCCCAGAGCAGGTCAGTAAAATTTTCATGCTCAAGCAGATTCTGGTTTTCCAGCAGGCTCAGGAGGAAGCTCCGTTTTCCGACCATGAACTGCTTCAGGCCTGGGAGGGCGTCACTATCGATGCTGATCCTCGGGTTGCTTCGGCGCAGATACTCGAGCGCTGCGTCAAAATCCTGTTTTTTCCATGATCCGGTCATATGCAGGCGGTTTTTCAGCTCCTCGCTTCCGACAACGTGTTCCGACAACTCTTTCAGCAGGCGGTTGCCGAATTCACTGAAAAAGACGCCGATGACCATGTTCAGTTTTCTCATTACCGACTGGCGCTCTCTTTCCCTGAGCACCCTTTCAAAGAGAAGCGTGACGACGATGATGTAAATGGGCAGGAAGGCGAGATTGCCGAGAAAGCTGGCTGATATTTCCCTCAGATTGCCGAAAATACTGAAATCAATACCATAAAGGGCAAGCGAAATGGTGAAAAGGGCGGAAACCGTCCACACCTTGTTCATAAACAGTTTATTAAACATGAACACCTGTTTTTTAACCGGAACCAGACAACATCAAATACCTTGCAGAATAAACAAACAGGCAAACACATTTCACCGTTCGCTGAGAAGAGAAAACCCAAAAGGTGAAGTGCTTAATCCCTCATTGGCGAGCGGTAAAGGAGGCAACCCAAGCTCTTTAAGAAACTCGTTGTGTTTGCTGGTGGCTTTAACAATTCGCTCTTCGATGTTGACCAAATCAGTGTGTACTGCAATGAGGTCAATTTCTTCTTCTGCTGTAGCGGTGCTGATGTAGCGGGAAATATTGAGGTTGCAGTTGTTGGCTTCAATTTCATCCATTGAGACTCGGCGGGAATAGCGCTCTTCCTCGGTGCGGAATTGATAGGTGGATACAATCCTGTCGATATCATCCTGCCGCAGGCGGTTCTGGCGCTTGCCTTTTTCGAAGTGTTCGCTGGCGTTGATGAAGAGCAAGTCGTCGGGCTTCTTGCATTTTTTGAGCACCAGGATGCACACAGGAATGCCGGTGGAGTAGAACAGGTTGGCAGGCAGGCCGATGACGGTGTCGATGTTGCCGTCTTTGAGCAGTTTGGTGCGAATACGTTCTTCTACACCGCCACGGAAGAGAACTCCATGGGGCAGGATAATGGCCATGGTGCCTTCTTTGGCGAGGTATTGGAAGCCGTGCAGCAGAAAGGCAAAGTCGGCGGCGGATTTTGGGGCCAGGCCGTAGTTCTTGAAGCGTACATCATCGCCCAATGCATCAGTGAGATCCCAGCGATAACTGAAGGGTGGATTGGCAACCACGGCATCAAAATATTTCTTTTTGGCGGGGTTGGCTTCACGCAGCATATCCCAGTCATTGAGCAGGGTATCGCCATGAAAAATCTCGAACTCGGAATCTTTCACACCGTGCAGCAGCATGTTCATGCGCGCAAGGTTGTAGGTGGTGATATTGGACTCTTGCCCATAAATCTTGCCAATGCCATGCGCCCCCATCTTTTTGCGCACATTGAGCAACAAGGAACCTGAACCGCAGGCAAAGTCGAGCAGGCTTTGAAGATATTTCTTTTTGCCAGTGCCTGGTTCCTGACTGTCGAGCGTGACAATGGCAGACAGAATGCTGGAAATCTGCTGCGGGGTATAGAACTCGCCCGCCTTCTTGCCGGAGCCAGCAGCAAACTGGCCGATCAGGTATTCGTAGGCATCGCCAAGGGTGTCGCTGTCTGTGGAAAAATTCGCCAGCCCTTCGGCAATTCTGGTGATGATGGTGCAGAGTTTGGTGTTGCGTTCGGTATACTGCTTGCCGAGTTTTTCCGAGCTCAGGTTGATTTCCGAGAAGAGGCCCTGAAAGGTACTGGCAAAGGATTCATTCTCAATGTAATCAAAGGCATTTTGGAGGGTATGCAGTAACTCACCATCCTGCGTGCGGGCCATTTCCGCAATGCTGCCCCAGAGGTATTTCGGCTTGATCACATAATGCACCTTGAGGCGCATCTGTTTTTCAAATTCACCAATATCAAAGGTGTTGTTGTCGTACCATAGTTGCAGCGGAGTCGTGTTGGGCTGGTCTCGGTTGTCAGGGAAATCTGTTCCCAGCTCTTTTTTTGCAGCCGCTTCGTAGTTGTCGGAGAGATAGCGCAGGAAGAGGAACGAGAGCATGTAATCGCGGAAGTCATCCGCATTCATGGCACCCCGCAGTTGATCGGCAATGCCCCAGAGGGTAGTGCCCATTTGTTTCTGGTGTTGTTCGGTCATGACTGATTTTTAGTGTGCGCCATTGCTTGTTTGCTGATCTCTTCGACGCTCTCCTCTTGCTCAATGCTCTCTCGCCACCGGGATAGCGCAAACCCTGACTATAGCCCTTCCACAAGAGAAATCGGCAGACCAGTACAACGTGAAATCGTTTCGATATCAAGACCAGCATCTTTAAGCCTTTTTGCAACTTCCATTGCCTTTTGCTGACTACCCTCAGCTCTTCCCTCTGCCTTACCTTCATCATAAGCAGTATCGACAACATTCTTCAAGTCACGATAAACCTTGAGGCTCTCTTCATAAGCCGCCGCTTCGACACTCGAATATTTTGCAATTTCTGCCAGTTCAAATACTTTAAGAAAGACCTTCTCCTGAAGACGAGCCGGCCGGTCAGTCAACTCAGGCAGGTGGCGGAGAAGAAAACACCATTTGTCGAAGTCAGTAACAAGCTCTTCAATCGTTTTGGTGAACTTGGGAAGTTCGATGTAAATAAACGTAAGTTTGTCGGAGAAAACTGCGCCCGTTGAACGATCAACCAGTTTAACTTCATGATGAACGACCTCATTGTCAGCTTTATCCTCATCAAAGACGAAATCAAGAATACCAACCATATAGACCGCCTTCAGGCAGAAATTCCACGATCCGCTCTGTGCCTGCTGTTGCACAGGAAAGGTGGCATAAAAAATTGATCGATCTTTGAAGTAGTTCTGCTTTGCCCGCTGCATCTCTACAATAAATTTTTCTCCCTTTTCATTTTCACAGTAAATGTCAAAAATTGCCCTGCTGTCGTACTCGCTCCGCCCAACCTGTTCATTAGGCAAAAATGAAAGGTCGGAAACTGTTCCCGCCTCGGCAGGCAAGAGCGTATTCAAAAACGATATCAGCAGGTCTTTGTTTACCTCAGAACCAAAGATTTTCTTGAAACCAAAATCGGTAAAAGGGTTTATGTAACGATCTTTTAAAAGCATAGTGCAGTCCCTTGCTGAACTGAATTTCAATGAGTCCACTGTTTTCTGTTAATATAGGAACTCAGGGGTATCCTGCAATGAAACACAATACCATGCCGGAAGGTCTGGGGATCTATAGTGAGCGTCAAGCAGCAATTCATCAGAAGGGATCAATCTCAGTAACACCCCTTCAAGCATTCGACAAGCAGAGAGTTCTTCAAGAAAAAAAACAATGCTTTTCATTGAGGATCGCGCCCCTCAAAAAATCCCTGATCCCACAAATAACCCATCTGATCGCCATCCTTCATGTAGGCAACAATCTGCTCATTTTCTTTGGCTCGACGGATTTGCGTATATCCCTCTTCTTTAACGAACCAGAACACCTCATCAACCGTTGTTGCATTTAAAAAATCAGGTGAATGGGTAGAAACAAATACCTGCCCTCCGCGGTTTGCATAGTTCCGAAACTCCTCAGCCAACTCATGCAGTAATCGTGGATAGAGCTGATTTTCAGGCTCTTCAACACATAAAAGAGGATGGGGAGTGGGATCATAGAGCAACGTCAAATAGGCCAGCATCTTGATGGTGCCGTCCGACACATAACGAGCCAGAAAAGGATCTTCAAACGATCCATCCTGAAACTTGAGCAGAACCCGCCCCTCTTCGGTAGTTTTTGATTCGACATGAGAGATACCGGGAATCCGCTGTTTCAGCAATTCAAGTATCTGACTGAAGGCAGCAGGATGATGATTATGAAGATACTGTATGACCAAGGATAAATTCTCTCCCTCACGCGACAGATGCTCAGCATAACCAGCCTCCTGCTCCGGACGGGCCCGGCTGATATGAAAATCAGAGACATGCCAGTTCTCAATGAGATTGCCAAGCGCTACAACAGCAGGAAACCGCTTAAACTGCGCCAGCCCTTTAATGGCAAGAATATCGGGTGACTTCAGTGTCTGCTCTTCACGGGTCAACTCCTTGACATCATTAACCGACATCAGTTCGTTGGTGACAGCACTACCTTTCCCGCTCGAAAAATCAAGAAAATGCCACGGCTGACCACCACTGCCTCTGCGGTACTTGAGAATTTCACGCTCAATAAAAACCCGACCGTTCTCCTCATTGATTTGCAGGAAATAGGTAGTCAGGGGCATGTCGCTCTTTTCGCGAAACTTCAGCTCAATTTCAATAGGCCCGGTGGCGTTACGGCTTCGCACTTCTGAAAAACCCCGACTGCCGCCCAGCTTTGCCAGCGC